>Ga0079225_10000041_pt1 | contig 83295 bp, 72 predicted proteins | sample Poulit2012_FD_76344 | JGI IMG/M metagenome (GOLD analysis project Ga0079225, IMG submission 76344) | Agricultural soil microbial communities from Georgia to study Nitrogen management - Poultry litter 2012 | ecosystem: Environmental > Terrestrial > Soil > Agricultural land | place: USA: Georgia... | reverse complement strand
CTTCGTAATGAATATCGCTATAAGCAAAGATACATTCATCAACATTTAATGTCTTAATTAAAGTCGGCAATTCCTCTTGTGAATAAATCGGGATACCTTTCGGGTATAATCGTCCTGCTAAAGACGGCGGATATCTTCGATCATCAATATTAGGAATTTGCGTCGCTGTAAAAGCAACTACATTATATCTTTCATCATCACGATAGACGACATTAAAATTATGAAAATCACGGCCTGCTGCACCAATGATCATAACATTTTTCCTTTGCAAAAAATCATACCTTTCTAGTTTAAGTTTACTATTAAGTATAGATATAAATGTATACTTATACAATAACATATTTAGATGATTATCAAATATTTTTAAATAGAAAGAATGCCTTAGCTTGGCAATATATTTAGCTAAGGCATGAATTATTTCAACAAATATTTCTATGCAAATTGCATACTTTGTTCACGTTGTAAATCTTTCACGACTTCTCCATCTTTAATAACCATTACGATGTTGTTTGGATCTTCTAATGAAGAAATGTTTGTCAATGGATTTGTTTTTGTGATGATTATATCTGCTAACTTCCCCGCTTCGATTGTGCCGAGTTTCTCATCCCATCCCATACATTCAGCAGCTACTTTTGTTGATGCCACAAGAGCGTCCATCGGTTTCATCCCCGCTTCACACATTAATGTCAGTTCACGTAAATTTGTCCCATGTGGCATAACACCTGCATCTGTACCCATCACTATTTTTACACCAGCTTCATACGCCTTAGACACACTTTCTCGATGCGCTTCGACAGATTCTCGAGCCTTTTCCACAGCGTATGCTGGCATCGTATCGCTTTCTTCTGCCTGCTCTAGAACAGCAACAGGTGCAAGCAGTGTCGGTACAAGATATGTGCCATTTTCAAGCATCAGCTCTATCGCTTCATCATCTAAGTAAATACCATGTTCAATAGAATGAATACCAGCACGCACCGCATTTTTAATACCTTCTGCACCTTGAGCGTGTGCCATTACTTTTAATCCACGTCGATACCTTGCTTCACGTACGATAATGCTTAACTCTTCTATAGAAAACTGTGTAAACTCAGGATGATCTGTTGGACTCATAACGCCACCTGTCGCGTGCACTTTTATAATATCAGCACCAGAGCGAAGCATTTCTCGAACCTTTGCATGGACTTCATCTACTCCATCGCATATTCCACTTGGCATAGAAGGATAACTAACACTCGTTAAATCAAAACCTGACCGCATCCAGGAATCACCATGACCGCCAGTAACCGTTAATGCATTGACACTAATTTGCATACGCGGTCCCTTGACCATACCACGTTCAACTGCCTCTTTGACACCGATATCAAGCGCTCCAGCATCACGCACAGAAGTAATACCTGCTTTTAACGTTTTCTCCATGTGATCGATCGCTTTATAATATTTTAACGAAAACGGTGTCTCCAGTTTTGCTTCTATTCCTTCTTGTTCAAACATTAAATGAACGTGTGCATCAAATAATCCCGGTAAAATAAACTGATCTTTTGCATCTATTATATGAACATCTTGAACGTGGGGCATGTCCTTTTCTAGACCGATAGCTTTAATATTTTCTCCTTCTAAAAGTATACAAACATTTTCTAATGGCTTGCCACCATATCCATCAATAACTGTTCCATTCTTAATTAATGTATACATCCTATACATCACTCCTTCATTAAAACTACATTATTTAACATTTAATTGTATTTTCAGAAAAATAACAGATACTATCATTATAACATAATTTTCAGAATGTGCATTAAATAGCTAAAATTTATTAAAAACATTTAAAAAGAGTGTACACAATGGTTGTGCACACTCCGTCTTTCATTTACGTACGATTCCAAAATCGTTGCTTAGCGATAGCCTCTACGAACTTTTCAGCGAAGTTTGAATGGTTTGAAGCAAAAATAACGCCATCTAAATTATTATGTTTTGATGCGTGAATATACTCTTTTCCAGTCGTTGCTATACCGATTGGCTTATACCGTTTGTAAGCATCATGGACCCATTCCATAATATTTTGTTTAAATCCCTTTTGGTTATTTGAATGTCCACCAACAACATACAATGAATCATATAATACAGGATATTTTGTTGTGAATGTTTCATCGACTTTTAATTGTGTTCCGTGAGTTCCTGTGATATTACCTAGTTTCGTACTAATGATATCTACGAATACACCATATTCACGTAAAACATTCAATGTTCTTTTAACTTCTTCATCTGGAAAACCTTCGCCAATGAGTACACCGAGCTTTTGTGTATATGCATAAAAAGAAGTATTCATTTGACTAATCGCAGGAGAACTTACTGTCACAGGCACATGCGAATGCTTCGGACGATCAACACCGATATAATCAGCAATCGTACATGCCATATCATAATCAACATTTGCCCACATATTTACATTTTGTTGTCTAACAGATTTACTTTGTACAGATTGAAGATGGAAAATAAACGTTCTTACAAGATCATCCTTTTCAACAGATGATAAACTATTCCAAAATAGTCGTGGTTGCGAAAAATAATCATAAAACGATTCGCTCGGGCGCTCCCTTGTCACATGTCCTTCTACGTGTGTCGGATACGTCACATATCCCCCTTCTTCAAAAGGCACACTAGCTGGTGTATTACCGGCTAACGAATTTTTAAGATACGTAATTTCATCAAGATCAATTTCATATTTTGAATAGCTTTCACGATGGTTTGTATTCACTTCCGAAATTGGCTTATTGACAGGTATTTCATTAATATTTCCAGTCGAGCCAAGACGGTGATAATCCGTATCCCGATAGGCAAATGACCGCCCTTGTAACACTGGATCATTCGTAAAATCAATGCCGGGAACAATTGTAGATGGATCAAAAGATGATTGTTCCTCTTCTGCAAAATAATCATCAACAAGCCGATTTAATGACATTTTACCGATATACTCAACAGGTACAACTTCTTCAGGCCACAATTTTGTATCATCTAATATATCAAAGTCATATTTGTTTTCATCTTCTTCTGAAATGAGTTGCACACCTAGTTCATACTCAGCATACGCACCTTTTTCAACAGCTTCTATCATATCACGGTGATGAAAATCAGGATCTACACCACCGATAATATTTGCTTCATCGAGTAGTAATGAATGCACCCCTAACTTAGGCGTCCATTTAAATCTGACATATGTCGATTTTCCTTGATCATTAATAAATCTGAATGTATTGATCGGCCAACCATCCATCATCCGCCAGCTTCTCGGCCGTCCGCGCATAGACATCAACCACATAATCATGTGTGCTGCTTCTTGATTGTTCGCTATATAGTCCCAAGCCCTATCATGTGCAATCGTCGCTTGCGGAACATCAGTCTTTGGATTAGGTTTAACAGCGTGCACCATATCCATAAATTTTATTGCATCGGCTAAGATGAATACTGGAAACTGAAGGGCTAACATATCATAATTTCCTTCTTTCGTATAAAATTTCGTTGCAAATCCTCGAATATCTACCGCTGTATCCTTTGATCCTTTACTGCCGATGAAATTAGAAAAGCGAACGAATACAGGTGTTTTTCTTCCCGCTTCCCCTAAAAAATGCGCTCTTGTCACATGTTTCATTGATTTATAAGCCTCAAATTCTCCGTATAGTCCAAAACCTCTAGCATGAACAACTTTTTCTGGGATACGCTCCCGATTAAAACGTGATTGTTTACGATAAAAAACCGAATCTTGCAGCAATGTTGGACCACGTCTACCTGCTCTTAAAGACCATTGATCATTAGCAATTTTAAAACCAGAATCACTCGTCAGTTTCTTACCAGGTCCTGTATTTTTATGATAATACTTTTCAAGTTGCTCTTGTTTTTTATCCTTTCCTAGACGTGTTTCATTATTTTGGTACGTCTCATGATTATTTTCTTTTGTCAATGTCATCACCTTTCTTGTTACCAACTTTTTCATCTGATATATGCATATGCAAACAATTCAAAAATGGGACAGTTGCGGACGGCTAAATTTATAGAAACTAAAAAAGCGACATAAACACCTCCATTTGTTTATGTCGCCTATGCAAAAAATATTTATTTTTTGCTAACCATTTGTTCTAATGATTCATATATATCTGGTGCCAGACGGTCTAGCCTTGCCGGTCTCCATTGTTTATTCAGCCACATATGTAGCGTATACCCTGAGGCTAGCAACTCACCCTCAGGTTCTTTAAAATACTTATATGTCGAGGTTTTATTAATGCGTCTTATATCATAATGATACTGCAGGCGCACAGCCGAATAATCCGTAAGCTTCGTATAAACGGCTATGCAATCATCATATCGAGCAGGTGCATGATATTCTATTTTTATATCAAGCACCGGAAGAAGAAGTCCCAAAGCTTCCATATCACGATAAGCAATCCCTAAATCTCGCATCATTTCTGTGCGGCCAATTTCAAACCAACTCACGTAATTAGCATGATGAACTACAGCCATTTGATCCGTTTCTTTATAATGTACACGTAGAACATGCTGATGCCACTTTCCGCTCATCATAAACACCTCTAAATAAAAGTATATTCATCATTATCATTTATTACATATTGGAGTTTTCTTCCTAAATTTACATTTATTATAACGCTTTCATGTTAGAACGACAAATACATCTCAAGAATTTTTACATCTATAAACTTAATTTATTCGTCCTTAACTCTAAAATATCTGCTAATAATTTCAATCCCTTCACTCGATTGTTTGCATCATAAAATTGTGGAATAATCGTTATTTCATCTGCTTGATAGTAATCGGCAAGCTTTTTCAAATCATTCTTAACTTGTTCTGGACTACCAATGACCACTCGTGAGCGATTTTTTTGCACCTTTTCTCGTTCAACTATACTTGATCCCCTTTGCTTAGCCGTCTTGATCGAAGGAAAAAAAGGTGGCTGGTAATCTGATTCAACCATGAGCAACCATAAATCGAATGATTGCGCGATTTCTTCTGCTTCTTCTGTCGTTTCTGCAATAATAGCGAAAACAGCAATCATCACTTTCGGTTCTTGTAAAAAGGATGAAGGTATAAAATCATTTCGGTAACGATGAATGATCTCTAATCCATCTGAACGAAAATAAGGTGCGAAATGAGCAAAAGCATAAGCCATCCCATTTTCTGCAGCTGTTCTTGCACTTCCCGAGCCTGTTCCGAGTAACCACATATCTGGCATCGTTTCAACGACGGGTGTCGCTATTAAATCTTTAAAACGGTGATTATCATCAACGTCATCTGTTAAATATTTATATACATCTTTTATTTGTTGATTGTAAGGAATCTTTCGACCCTTCGTTTCATTTAATGCTTGATTGACGATCGGATAACCTGGTGAGCGCCCAATTCCTAAATCAATGCGATTTGGATAAAAAGCTTCCAACATCCGGAAGTTTTCTGCTACTTTATAAGGACTATAATGAGGAAGCATCACCCCACCAGATCCAATTCTAACCCGTTTCGTTGAAGCTGCTAGTTGCATCATTAACAATTCCGGACTACTGCTAGCAACAGAGAAGACGTGATGATGCTCAGCCACCCAGTAGCGATGATAACCAAGCTCATCGGCAAGTTGAGCTAATTCCCTCGTATGAAATAATGCCTTTTGTGCGTTAGTATTTTCAAATATAGGTGAATAATCTAGTATGTTGATTTGAGTCAACATTCATACTCCTTCTTAATCAATCTGCTAACGATTTTACTATAAATGCTTTTGCTTTGCATGTAGTAAAGATATTACAATATAAATTGGCACAATAAAATGATTAACATTTTATTGTGCCAACATGATAAGATTAATTCACGTTTAAAACAACTGAGACAAATATTTTTGCCGTCGTCAACATTGCTTCTTCGTTAAAATCAAATCTCGGGTGATGATGCGGATAAACACGTTCAGGATCACTTAAGCGTGCACCGACATTAAAGAAAACGCCAGGTACTTTTTGTGTATAATAACAAAAGTCTTCACCACCCATCGTCGGTTTTGCCTCTTTCACTTGATCTTTACCGACGATTTCACGTGCAATCTCCTTTAAAAATGCGACTTCTTCGGCGTGATTCCAAAGTGCATCATATCCTCGTAAATAGTCAACATCATATGAAGCACCACTTGCCAGACAAGTTGCCTCTGTAACTTGTTTAAGTCGCTTTTCCATTAAATCCCGAACATCTGGATCAAATGTGCGAACCGTTCCCTTTAACGTTGCTGTTTCCGGAATCACGTTCCCAATATCTCCGGCATGAATCGAGCCGACGGTAAGCACCGCAGATTTAATCGGATCGACATTGCGACTGACGATATTTTGCAAATGAACGACGAGTTGACTTGCAGTAACAATCGGATCAATTCCTTTATGAGGATCTGCGCCATGCCCACCTTTTCCTTGAATTTGAATCGTAAAGGAATCAGCTGCAGCCATTTGATAACCTTCACGTGTATATATGTGATCTAGTGGCAACGTACTTTGCAAATGAGCACCAAATATGACATCAACACCGTCTAAACATCCATCTTCAATCATTGATTTTGCACCACCTGGCGGTACTTCCTCTGCAAACTGATGGATGAAGACGACGTTACCAGCTAAATGTTCCCGGTATTTAGCGAGTACTGTTGCGACACCTAAAAGTGTTGCTGTATGACCGTCATGTCCACACGCATGCATTTTTCCCGGCACCGTTGATTTATACGACACATCTTTTTCATCTTGTATCGGAAGGGCATCAAAATCCGCTCGCAATGCTACAGTTTTTCCGTCTTTTCCACCCCGAAGAGTCCCGACAACTCCCCGACCACCAACTCCTGTTCGTACCTCAAGTCCTAAATTTTTTAAGTAATTCGCGATTTTTTTCGGCGTCTCGACCTCTTCAAAGCTTAGCTCTGGGTGTTGATGAAAGTCTCTTCGAAGCTCAACCATTGTTGGAAATAGATCCTCAAGCTCTTTATGTAGTTGCTGAATATCCATATTTATTTCCCCCTTCACCTATATGACAAAAAACAAAATATTTTCTATATATTATATCATAGTATGTTGATCACATTTAAATGATTTTTAAATATTTTCATTGTTAATTTTCGATTTCGACTCCACTAAACACTGCTAAACAATTAATAAACAACACACGATCAGATGTACTATCCTGTTTTACATTATTCTCCCAACCACCAAATAGTGGGACACCTTTTATTTCAACGCGTACATCTTTAGGAACAGTAATCGTCACACCACCAAAAATTGTTAATAAATCTAGCGCAGCACCTTCAGACGACAATGTCGCCTCCCGCATATCAATTTCTATGCCTCCAAATATCGATGTGACATTTCCACCCTTAAAATTTGGTGACTGACATCTTACGTCTGCTCCAGAAAACAGTGAAAATGTTTGAATCAAATCATCAACATCCGAGGCTTTATCAACGTTCGAGCGTGCAAACATAATCCATATACCGACAGCGATTAATATAAGTGGCCAAATATATACCGTTAAATCTAGATCTCCCCATTGATTAAGCAAAAACAAACTACCGATGAAAATAAATAAAATTCCTGAAAGTCTAGCATGTGTAAAATTTATGAGTTGAACACAACCGATAACAATAAAAATAAGTGGCCACCAATTATAAAGTATTTCGGTAAAATCCCATACATTTACTTGATGGAGCAAAAATCCTGTACCAAAAACAATAAACAATAAGCCAATCCAAACTCTGCCAGCCATCATATCATCTCCTAAGTTTATCTATTAATTATATGTATTAATATGTCATCTTGCAAGTATATTTTGGTAATAATCTGAAAATTAATCCGAAAGTGTTTGTCTTGTTTAACAACTCGTTGCCATAAAGAAACTTCCTTCTCACAATAAGAGAGGAAGTTTTTAATGTTTTTAATATGAATACGCCCGGATGATTCCACAGGCGATACGTTTGCCAGAATCTCCCGCCGGTTGTGTACGAAAATCATCTGGATTTAAATGAATAATAACCGATTTACCGATAATATCTTGAGTAGTAAATCGGTTTGTAAAAAAACTCATTCGGGCATAACCTGCGTTTGAAAATAAAACGGGAAAATCTCCAGGATGATTTCCATGTCGTTCATCATTAGGATTCCAATGGCCACCGGCATCTTGAAATGGATCATCTAAGTCCCCGATCTCACACGTACCATGCTCATGTATGTGAAATCCATGTGGCCCGATTGGTTCGTCGTGATCATTCGCTGGTTCATATAGTGGCAATCCTACCACTTCTACAAATACCTCTGTCCCATATGGAACGTCTGTAAAAATGACATATCCCCTTACATATAGTACTAAAGGACTTCCGTTTATCTCGGCATATGCTTGGGAAAAAACTTGATTGTTGACTGGTTGCAACATCAACAGATTAACCTCCCCTATATAAATAGTCACATAAGATCTCTGTAGCATATGCCTAAAAATATAAAATGTGTTCCTATCTACACTTCTATACCTTTAGCTTCTTGTGTCTCTTTGATTTGATCAATAAACTCCTCATCCAAATCTTGCTTGTAACGATCTTTAATAGGCATAACAGCTATTAAAGAAATAATTGATGTGAAAATAATGTAAATCGCTACTGGTATATAAGAATCATTAAATCTAATTAAAAGAGCTGTTGCAATAAGTGGCGCCGTTCCACCAGCGACAGCTGCACCGATTTGATAACCTAGGGAAATACCTGTATACCTAACCTGCGGGCTAAATATTTCAGAAAACATTGTTCCTAATACAGCAGTAATCGGTGCCCAGATAATGCCAAGACCAACAATTGTTGCAACATAAAGTAGCCACACCGAACCATGATGAATCATCCAAAAGTACGGAAACGCATATATAATCATCAGTACTGTTCCTAACACATATAATCTTTTACGACCGACGCGATCAGAAATCGCTCCCATAATCGGCATTAACAAAGTTGTTACAATCGTTCCAACCGTCACTGCATTTAATGTAATTGTTTCACTAAATTGTAAATTTTGCGTAGCGTAAGAAACGATAAAAGTTCCAAAAATATAAAAAGGTGCCGTCTCAACGACTTTTCCACCGGTTGCAATTAAAACTTCTTTCCAGTAGTATTTAAATGTATCAACAATCGGGAGTTTTGGTATATCCCCTCTCTCTTGGACCTTTTGAAATGACGGTGTTTCCTCGATACCTTTACGAATCCATAAACCAAACATTACAAGAAGTGCACTTAAAATAAATGGTATACGCCATCCCCAAGACATAAAAGCATCTTCTGAAAGCAGTGTCATAATCGATAGAGCAATCGTTCCAAGTAACATCCCTATCGTAACACCCATTTGCGGAATACTACCGAATAGACCTCGCTTATGTTTCGGGGCGTATTCAACCGCTAAGAGTAGGGCACCACCCCATTCTCCACCAAGGCCTAACCCCTGAATTAAACGTAAGAGAATAAGCAATACCGGTGCCCAAATACCTACCATATCATATGTCGGGAGTATACCCATTAAAAATGTTGCGGCTCCCATCAAGCTTAACGTTAAAACGAGTGTCATTTTTCGACCGATTCTATCACCTATATGACTAAATATAATCCCACCGAGTGGTCGAATAAAAAATGCCAATGCGAAGGTGGCAAAAGCATACAATGTTCCAAAGGCAGGGTCATCTGTAACGAAAAATAATTGATTAAATACAAGGGCAGCAACTGTTCCATACAAGAAATAATCGAACCATTCTACAGAACTGCCGACAACACTTGCAATTAAAACACGGCGATATTCTTTATTCATATATTACTCTCCTTCATGCCAATATAGCTTTAAGTTATCCTGTATAATGTTTATTTTTCGATCGCTAGTAGGTCATTCTTAATAAAATCTTGCCGATTTTCCATATAACTCTATTCATAAGAATGATGAAATATTCAAACCTCCAGTTCATAAAATAATTGTGAGTAATTATACTTCAAAATAAATTATATTTGTAAACGCTTTCTATTGCAAAAGTAATTATTGTATTTATAAAATATTTGAGCCTATTAAACCTGTTTTTTTAAATAATAGTAAGCATCAGTAAATTTTTACATATCTACTGATAAGAGAAAGAGAAGTGGGAAGAAACATTAAAAAAACGAAGGACGTGACATATTAATATTGAAGCGATGATCTTATCACCATTTAATAGCTATGATTTCATATGTGCTAATTATAAAGACAGAAATAATGGGTCCAACTGCGAACAATATATATCGCTTTTTGAAAAAATATTACACCTAAATTTATATATGTTCATATGTCAATGTCTTTCATTTGACAATTCAACTAAAAATGGATATAGAAAAACGAATATTGGAATGAAACTTAAGAAAACAAATGAACGAAAAAGTGAAAAACCGAAAAAGATATTTACAAATATGATTAAAATAAGCATCATAAGTGTAATTAGTAACGTTCGATTTCTTGTACGAGAAGTCACATATTGTGCTTCTCCGCAAAATGGACACGCTTTTCCAGCTTCTAATGTAAACATCATTTTAAATGTATGACGAAAAAGCCATTGCCTATGACAACTTTGACATATAGGCATATGCTTTGCCCCCTTTTTATCAATTGACGATGTACATAGCTATAGTACATAGCTGTAGGCAATTGAAAATGAAACTTTTACAAGTTTACTTGAATTTTATCTAAAAATACTATATGTTAATACTTATTCATTGTTATTAATCGCGGCTAAATACATCACGTGTGTATACTTTATCTTTTACATCCTTTAATTCATCGGATAATCGATTCGCTACAATACAATCGCTCATATTTTTAAAATCAGAAAAATCCTTAATCACCCGGAAACCCTCAAACATTTCTGCCTCCAATACTGGTTCATAAATAACGATCTCAATATGTGGAGCTTTTGCTTGAATATGTTCAATCACCCCTTGAATGGCAGATTGTCTAAAATTATCAGACCCTGTTTTCATCGTTAATCGATAAATGCCGATAACATCTGGCTTGCGTGTAATAATTTGCTCGGCAATATGCGCTTTTCGTGTACGGTTTGCTTCAACAACAGCTGTTATAATATTATTTGGAACCCCGGCAAAATTGGCGAGCAATTGCTTTGTATCCTTTGGTAAACAGTAGCCACCATATCCAAAAGACGGATTGTTATAATGATCACCAATGCGCGGATCAAGTCCTACACCTTCAATAATTTGTTTTGGATTTAAACCTTTTAATTCAGCATATGTATCAAGCTCATTAAAGAAAGAAACACGCATCGCTAAGTATGTATTTGCAAACAGCTTTGTCGCTTCTGCTTCTGTCGAGTTCGTAAAGAGTACGGGAACATCCTTTTTAACGGCCCCTTCTTTAAGCATATTGGCAAATATTTCTGCACGCTCCGATTGCTCTCCTACGATAATTCGAGATGGATGTAAATTATCGTATAATGCTCGGCCTTCCCTTAAAAATTCCGGAGAAAAAATGATATTATTCGTTTGAAACTTTTCATTGACTTCTAGCGTATACCCAACAGGAATCGTCGATTTAATGACCATTGTCGCTTCAGGCTCAATATTTAATACTTGTTCAATAACCGCCTCAACGGAACTTGTATCAAAATAATCAGTCTCCGGATCGTAGTTCGTCGGTGTTGAAATAATCACATATGTAGCATCTTCAAAAGCGACATTTGGATCTGTTGTCGCTTTTAAATAAAGCGGTTTAGATGCTAAAAATTGTTTAATTTCTGGATCAACGATAGGTGACTGTTTATGATTAATCATATCTACTTTTTCTTGAACGATGTCAAAGGCAACGACTTCATGATGCTGCGCAAGCAATATAGCGTTTGATAAACCTACATATCCTGTTCCTGCAACTGCAATTTTCACGTTCCACACATCCTTACATTAATAAATAGTCTATTATAATAAAAGAGTAACGTCTATTAAAAAAATATTCAAGGACGAAAAGCCCGGAACATATACTTAATTCTGGGCTTTAATGTTGAATCTATCAATTCCAAATAGTAATTAGTCAAATTCCTTGATCGAATACATTGGTCTTATATAACCTTCTATTTCTTATCTGTAATCATCGCATGCACTTTTTGTATTTCTTCTTCAGGAACAATGTAGTAGTAAATACCATTAATCGTTTTCCCAGTTCCTTGCATTTGATAACTTTCAATATTATGACGTGTATCTGTATACCCGGTTAATAACCGTTTCATATCAGAAAAATCTAAGCTCGTTGCCATATTGTTGCCTAAAATATTAATCGTCTTATTTATTTTACTAACGGATGCGATATCGGCACCTTTTTTAACAATGGCCTCAACAACATCACGTTGTCTCTTAGCTCGGCCAAAGTCACCATCTGGATCTTTCTTGCGCATACGAACGTAAGCAAGCGCCTTATCGCCATCTAAATTGATGGGTCCTTCAGCAAATTCATATGTACCGTCAGACCACTCGAGATCGTTTGTCACTGTAATGCCACCTAATTCATTAATTAATTGTTTTAGCCCATTCATATTCATTCTCACATGATAATCAATATTTATATCGAGAAATTTTTCAACAGTCGCAATAGTTGTTTCTTCTTCACCAAAAGCATAAGCATGATTAATTTTATCCTCTTTTCCTACACCAACGATATGCGTGCGTGTATCTCGAGGTATGCTAATGAGCTGCATCGTATCTGCCTCAGGACGAAGCGTCATAACCATTAAAGAATCAGAACGACCTTTATCTCCTGATTTTGCATCAATTCCCATAATTAAAATGTTTAATTGTTCGCGTTCTTTTGCTTTTTTCCGTGACATATTATGATCAATTGATTTGACTGACTGATGCATCTTTTTATCGACTGTTTGCTTGGCATTATTCCACGTATATCCAACCCATCCACCGACAATTAACACGATCGCTACTAGGATTAGAAGTAGAATTTTATACCATTTTCGCTTTTTTTTCGTTTTATAATCGCGACGCCTCATGTTCTCACCCCCCACGAAAGTCCTAGGTCTTTTAAAATATATACCATTATATAATAGATTTTCTTAATCGTACACCATTTTTCAGTCATTGTAGAAGTTTTTAGACATTATTGCACATTATAAGACTAATTTTCATTCATTAGCAAGTAAATACAGATGCTTTAAAAAATATATGAAAGAATGTATGTACTAAATGTTAAGTTGTTAAACTAGCTCCTATAAAAGCCTTAAATATCGATTGAGACGCAGCATCATTTAAAAATTCTGGATGCCACTGGACACCAAGGGCAAATGCATTTTTATTACTTTCAATTGCCTCAATGACGCCATCATTCGCTCGACTAGAAATTTGTATATTTTTTCCTACATCTTTAATCGCTTGATGATGAAACGTATTCACTTTCAATTGATTTGTTTTCACAATTGCATACAACAATGAATCCTCTGCAATTTGTACAAAGTGTGAGGCATGTTCTCGCGGTGCTTTTTGTTTATGCTGCAAAATCCCTCCTCGCTTTTGTGCATAAATATCTTGGTAAATCGTTCCACCTGTTGCGACACTTAATACTTGGCTACCACGACATATGCCTAAAACTGGCTTATCTAAATCAAGCATTTCCTCTGTGAGATTAATTTCAAAATGATCGCGCATCGGTGAAACTTCCCCCAAATCTTTATGAGGCTCTTCACCAAACAGTATCGGATCAATATCACCGCCACCTGTTAATAAAAGTCCGTCAAGCTTTTCAGCAAAAGCTTGCAATAATTCATTATCAATTACATTAGGTAAAACAATTGGTAAACCACCATTTTCACTTATTTTCTCATAATTTATTTTATGAAGTGACAAGACTGTATTTTCTTTTAAACCCGCTGATATACCAATCAAAGGTTTCATATATCTCTTACCCCCACCTTCATTGAATGCCAAAATTATGTACACTTACAACTTACTTTAACACGAATATCAATTATTTCTATATATATTGAAAAAATTATTAAAATTATAACGGTCATGAAAAAAGGAACTGAGATAAAGCTCTCGGTTCCTTTTCATATGCTATAAACTATTTAAAAACAAAATTTCACTTGTCAAAAATAACAACATTGTTACGATGAAAATCGTTTAAAGTTCAAAACGATCAACTAATCGATTTAATTCTTCTGCTAATTTAGCAAGCTCTTTAGAACTTTCACTTACTTTTTCATCGCGGAGCTCGTTTGCTCAGATGAAGCAGATGGTTGTTCGATACCTACTGAAGATTTTTCAGTGATTGATGCAATTTCTTGGATGGAGCTATTCATTTGTTGACTACTTTCCTGTGATTTCAGATAAATATTCTGTCACCGCTTGGATATGGTTAACCATGTTGGTAACAGATTCGCTAATTTTATGAAACGTTTCATCAGTCGTTTGAATTTTATTTGTTTCATATTCAACATCTTTATAGCCACTTTGTAAAGACTCTACAGCCTCTTTTGATTCTTTTTGTATATTAGTCACAATTTCTGTAATGGTTGTTACTGAGTGAGATGACTCTTCAGCAAGTTTTCTAACCTCATCAACTACGACAGCAAATCCTAGGTCATATTCACCTGCTCTGACTGCCTTAATAGCTGCATTTAAGGCGAGTAAGTTCGTCTGCTCAGCTATATTTAAATCACGGCAACAAGTTCAGATATTTTATGTGTATGTTCATCTAAACCTTCTACTTTTTTCACAGCGTCTTGAACAATTTCATCGATTTTAGTCATTTGTTCCACTAGAAGATTGCATCAATTGATTGTCATTCTTCGTCATTTCTAAAACATCATTTGGGGATTGTTCAATATACTTACCATTTTCATTCGCTTCCTGTACCTTTGTTGTAAATGTTTCCATCGCCGTTGATAATTCTTTGGTATGATTCACCTTTTAATAAAACTTCTTTACTCATCAAAGATGAAACTTCGTATCAATAGCTCGATTTCCATCATCATCTTGCACTGTTGTAGAGACCCTCACATCCCCCTAGAAAATAGTTACTTTACTATTCATCAGTTGTTTAATATCATCGATGATTTCATGATCTTCATTAATTTCCTTATCACCCTTATACAATTTACCATCTATTATACACCAATCACCTGAATAAGCTTTATCTATGTATTGATAACTTAATTCATTATCTGAATGAACTTTTACGAGAATCCGCTTTTCCATTCCTTTTGTAATTTGAATGGATGTAATAAGCCCAATAGTAATCGAAAATATTAATATAATAATTCAAAAAATAGTATTAATTTTAATACCTAGTTTCATTCGCATAATCATAATGAAGTCAATCCCTCCTGATAATATATTTTCAATGAAACTAGTATTCATCATTTACATCAATTAACGATCGGGTATATTTTTAACGGTTTTGAATTTTTTCTTATATTTTTTCATAACTATACATTATGATAAAATGGTAAGTAAATGTATTAATGTTAAGAAAAGAAATTTCAAGGAGAAAACATGTATGCTGAAAGACTATGATCAAAAATTATCTATCCATACATCTAATAGATCAAAACCCGCCAAACAGCCTCCTCTTTATTATCAATATGAAGCAACACCTTATCCGATATTACACGAACTTTTTTCAACGTATAAATTAAAAACAACGGATCATTTTGTTGATTTTGGCTGTGGCAAAGGAAGAGTATTGTATTATGTTCACAACTATTTCCATACATCAGTTACAGGAATTGAAATAAACGAACAGCTGTATCAAAAAGCAAAGAAAAATAAAATGAACTATTTAAAAAATGTTAACAGCAATCACGGTGCAATAAACATTCGATATTGCCGAGCAGAAGATTATAAAGTAAAAAAACGGGATAACATTTTTTACTTTTTCAACCCTTTTACGATCCAAATATTTAAAAAAGTTATCCGCAACATTTTATTTTCTATCGCAAAAAACCCGCGCAATGTAGATATCATTCTCTATTATCCAGAAACAACATACACGAATTATTTAAAAACAGAAACTTCCTTTCAGCTTATACAAAAAATAAAAGTACCGCATTTATACGAGATTAACCCTAAAGAACACTTTTTAATTTTTCGATATAACTGTTAACCTTAAATATAAAATTTTCTTATATGCTAAGTTTGTGCAATGATCAGATGATAGCCACTATTATATTGAGAAGAGTAAAATTTTAACCATCTTCTCATATTAAATTTAACGACTTAACTTATACCCTGCTTTTTCACGGTCCCATGCATTCCCGATACCCTTTTTCCTTAACTTATATTTTTCTATTCGTTCTGTTGCTGTTTTTGGTAAAGCATCGATAAATTCAACGTATCGTGGCACCATGAAATAAGCAAGGCGTTCTTCACACCATTTTAATAGCTCCTCTGGAGTGGTATGCATTCCTTTCTTTAAAACAATATAAACTTTCACATCTTCTTCTGCTAACTCAGACGGAACCCCAACTGCTGCTGACTCTAATATGGACGGATGCTGATCTACAACTTTTTCCACTTCCCACGAAGATATGTTTTCGCCACGTCTTCGAATGACTTGTTTTTGTCGATCGCAAAAATAATAGTAACCATCTTCATCTACATAAACTTGATCCCCCGTGTAAAACCAACCATCTCTAATAGACTTTTTTGTTTCTTCTGTCATCTTATAATAACCTACCATAAAATACTTATCGTCAGCTTTTAAAGTGAGCTCACCTCTTTCAAAAGCATCTAGCTTTTTTCCCGAATTGCTAACAACCTTAGCGTCGACATAGTCGTAAGGTTGACCGATTGAAGATACCTTTCCACCATCACGCGGGTTTGTTACACAGAATCCCGCTGTTTCAGTTAAGCCGTATCCTTCTATAATTTTTATTTGAAAGCGATTCTCGAATGTTTCCCAAAATTTTTTCGGTGTTGCAGCACATGCAGTAATGCGTACACGATGGGCTGTATCAAGACTATGTTCTGGCTGTTTACAAAGGATCGGTATCATAGAACCAAGCGAATTGAAAATTGTTGCCCCACTTTCATAAACTTGTTGCCAAAAGCGCGAAGCACTGAATCTTTTTTCTAGAGCAATTGTTGCATTTACAGATATTGCGCCTAAAACCGTATGAGCTTGGGCATTTATATGAAATAATGGTAGAGTCGTAAATAAAACATCATCCATTGTTGCGCCTACCATTTTATGAGCAAAGTTTTTAGCAGAAAAAATATAATTTTCATGTGTTAACATAACACCCTTAGGTAATCCCGTTGTACCTGAAGTATATAAAATATTATTTATACTTGTTTTTGGAACGTTTACGTTAGGAAGTGCTTTGTGAGCATAGTTATGTAAAATATGCGATAATTTTTGATCTTCTTTGTTCACATCCGTGCCAGTGTCATTTACAATTAGCTTAATTCGACGGTCTATTAATGATAGAGCTTCTTGAACTTTATCCTTATACGTCTGTTCTAAAATAATCATTTTGCAATCCGAATGATCAATTATATGACGTAATCCTTCACCTTTTAAATGCGTATTTATAGGAACTAAAATAGCACCAATCGTAGATAAACCAAACCAAATATCTAAATACTCAGGCGAATTATCTAACATGACACAGATTTTATCCCCTTGTCGAATACCTTGATGATAAAAACCTTTGGCTGCATTTAACATACGTTCTTTTAATTCTCCGTATGTAATTTTTTGTTGCTCATATAGTAAGTAACATTTGTTTGGCGTTTGATCTGCTTTTTTAATAATGTATTCACTCAAATTTACCATAGACTTAACCTCCTAAAACATAGAATATAGTATAACACCTAAAAGTAAAATAAGCATTGGTAATACAACACTTACCCAAAATATTGGTCTATACGCTCGTGTATGCGTTTCTCCACAAATAACCCGAATCGTTGTCACAACATACCCATTATGCGGTAAAGAATCTAAGCCACCTGATGCGAGTGCTGAAATACGGTGCATCTCTCCAGGGTTCACGCCTTGCCCTAAATAAATAGGTGCTAGGATTGGTAAAGCTATCGCTAACCCACCGGAAGCCGAACCGGTTATACCACTAATAACTGATACACCTATACCTAAACCGAGTAAAGGTGAACCCGGAATGTTAACAAGTGCCTCAACAATATAATCAAATGCAGTCGCTTGAGCAGCTACCTCACCAAAACCGACAACACCACATGTATTTGCTAGAGCGATTAAAGCATTTTGCGTACCTATTGTAAGCGTTTCCCAAAAAGTTTTTACATATTTATACATAAATAAAAGTAATAATATAATTCCAGCTAATAAACCTGATAATAAAGCAACTGTTGGTTCCATATAAAATGATAAAATATTAAGTAATACTATAACTACAATAAGTGGAATAACTGCCGCGAGAAAATTTGGAAGTACATTTTTTTGAACTTTTTCGTTTTTTTCTGTTGGTATTGTAGCAGCGGATTGTTCCTTTGCCTGTGAACTCGGAGGAAGTGAAAATACTTCCCCACTTTTTACAGCTCGCTTAACATATCTACCTAACCACCATCCTCCTATTATCATAATAATTAAAGCTAATAATATACCTATAAAACCTCCTGCTGTTGGTTTCGTGCCAAAAAATTCTGTTGGAATAATATTTTGGATTTCTGGTGACCCTGGAGCAATCATCGTAAAAGATATAGACCCAAAAACAAGTGCAGCAGGTATAAAACGATGGGGTAAATCCGCAGCTCGAAACAACGATACAGCAATAGGGTATACAGCAAAGCCTACAACAAATAAACTAACACCGCCATAAGTCATTATGGCAGCCGCTGCAACTACTGCAAAAACCGCACGTGAAGGTCCTAACGTATTTTTGATCCAATTTGCAATACTATCGGCTGATTTCGTATCTTGCATAATTTTCCCAAAAATGGCACCTAATAAAAATACTAAAAACCAAGAATAGAAATAATCTGTAAAACCAGTCATATAATTTTCGGTAAATGCTATTACCCAATTTAAACCACTCGTTATAACAATAACAGCCGAGCTCAAGAGTGCAGCAATAATAATATTAATACCTTTCATGGTAAAATAAATAAGTAATATGACAGAGCCTATTAAACCTATCATACTGATGAATAACATAATTTCCCTCCCTTCATCACATTAATTTAACTTGCGCAACATTTGATGAAAGATCGTAATTATAGCTAATTTTATAAAGATGTTCCATTTCTAATTTCGATGGTACTCGTGGATTATTTGCTGGACTCCCGCTTAATATTGCATCCTCAACCATTTTAGGAATAGAATTTTCGAATAAAATTTGATCTATTCCCCATTCATAGAAGTTTGGTATGTTTAAATCAGAACAAAGTTTTTTAATTGAAGATAACGCTATTTCTGCTACTTCTTCATCAGAACGACCTTCAGTATTCGGTTCAAAAATTTTACCCAAATCAGCTAAACGCTTTACACAAGAGTTTTTACTATATTCTAATACTGTTGGCAGTAACATAGCATTTGAAAATCCATGTGGCACATTAAATAAAGCGCCTATCGGACGAGACATTCCATGTACTAGGCATACGGAGGCATTTGAAAAGGCTATACCTGCTTGAAGAGCCCCTAGTGACATTGCCTCTCGCGCTTTAATATTGTCACTATCCATATATGATTGTTTTATATTATTAACAATCAATTCCATTGCAGAAAGTGCCATCTTATCAGCCATAGGTTGAGCATGCTTTGATATATATGCTTCAATCGCATGACATAATGCATCGATCCCTGTAGCAGCCGTTACATTTTGTGGCGATGAATGTGTAAGTAATGAATCAACAATTGCTACATCTGGCATAAATGCCGGTTGTTTAATCATCATTTTAATATTATTTTTTGTATTTGTAATAACTGTAGCATCTGTTACTTCTGAGCCCGTTCCGGCTGTTGTAGGTATAGCAATGTGTGGTATGGGCGGAACAGAAGCTATTTTTTTCATATTCATATAACTTTCTAAAGGATCACTATTTGTAGCTAAAACAGCTACTGCTTTCGCTGTATCTATGCAACTTCCACCCCCGAGTGAAATTAAAACGTCACATCTTTCTTTTTTAAATTGAGACAAAGCGTCATTCACATAAATATCTAGCGGTTCAGTCTCTACACCTAAATAAACAGAATTTTTGACACCTTCATTATTTAAATATTTCTGACACTCATTTACATAACCGATATTGTCCATTACTTTATCACTTATAATAAGTACTTTTTTTCCTTTCAATGCCGCTTCTTTACCAACCTGTTTAAAAGCATTTTGTCCATAATAAATATTCTCCGGCATCCGAAAATTGTGGTATGTTTTCACACCTTTAACCTCCTTTTATCTAAATATATTTATACTGTCTATCTAGCTATACAAAGTTATAAAACTAGCTGGATATATTTCCAGCTAGTTCAAGTTTGTTACTTAAAATTTTTAAACCCATCTTCCTGTAACTACTTTTTTTCTTGTATAAAATTCAATGCTATCTTTTCCATTAGCATGAAGATCTCCGTAAAAGGAATCTTTCCAACCTGAGAATGGGAAAAATGACATCGGAGCCGGAACGCCTATATTAACACCTAGCATACCTGCATCAATCTTTTCCCGAAATTTTCTTACTTGACCGCCATCATTCGTAAAAATACATGCGCCGTTTGCAAACTTTGATTTATTTGCTAATTCAATCGCTTCTTCTAAATTTCTCACACGACTAATTGACAAAACAGGGGCAAAAATTTCATCTTGCCATATCTTCATCTCACTCGTGACATGGTCAAAAATAGTTGGACCAACAAAATAGCCTTGATCTTGAGCTTCTTGGTCATCTCTGCCATCCCTTACTAAGGTCGCACCCTCGTTAATACCTGTTTCAATATATTGGAGGGTTCTCTCTTTATGACTATCTCTAATGACAGGACCTAAAAACACTCCTTCATCTAATCCATCACCTATTTTAATGTTATTCGCTTTCTTCACTAATTTTTCAATAAATTCATCTGCAATTTGCTCCTCAACAGCTACAACAGCACAAGCCATACAACGCTCTCCTGCTGATCCAAAAGCTGCATTCATAATTTGCGTTGTCGTATGATCTAAATTTGCGTCCTCTAAAATAATGGAGTGGTTTTTGGCACCTGCAAGTGCTTGCACTCGCTTTAAATTTTTTGTTCCTCGTTTATACACATACTCAGCAACTGGTTGGGAGCCGACAAAAGAAATACCTGCCACATCTCCATGATCAAGTAATCCGTTAACAACATCATGTGCCCCATGTACGATGTTGAAAACACCTTCAGGAATTCCCGCTTCAACAAGTAACTCAGCCAACTTATTTGCTAAAAGTGGTGTACGTTCAGAAGGCTTTAAAACAAAAGTATTACCTGTAACGATCGCTATTGGAAACATCCATGTTGGAACCATCATCGGAAAGTTAAATGGTGTAATTCCACCGATAACACCAATTGGATAACGATAGACACCTGCATCCAGTTCTGTAGCAATAGTTGACAGTTGATCCCCCATCATTAAGGTAGGTGCACCAGCGGCAAACTCAACACTTTCTATACCTCTTTGGACCTCGCCATAAGCCTCTTTAAAGTTTTTACCATTTTCGATAGTCACAAGACGTGCAAGTTCGTCCCAGTTATCCACAAGCAGTTGTTGGAATTTGAACAATATTCTTGCTCGCCTTGGTACCGGTACATCTTTCCAGGATTCAAATGCTTCTTTAGCAACTTTAACGGCTTCATCTACCTCTTTTTTTGTTGAGATCGGAACTTGAGCAATCACTTCTCCCGTCGCCGGATTGTATACTGGTTCTGTTTGCTCTGTTTTCGCATCCACCCATTGACCACCTACAAAATTTTTAACTTTCTCTGCTACTTGTATAGTCATCATATCTCCTCCCTACTGATGATTAGCAAATGCCTCTTTTAAAACGCTTACAATAAACTTCAAATCATTATCCGTTATATTTAAAGGTGGGCTTAAGGCTATTATATTATTATATCCCGCAACGGTATCGCCGTTTCGACCAACGATCAATCCTTTGTTTTTACAATAGCTGATAATACTTGTCACTAACTCATCACTTGCCGGCTCTTTAGTCGTTTTATCCGCGACTAATTCAATTCCAATTAACAGTCCTTTCCCCCGAACCTGACCGACATGTGGATGATCCTCTAAGTCTAGTAATCGGCTTTTTAATGTATCGCCTATTATTTCAGACCGTTCAATAAGATTTTCATTTTCGTAAATTTCCATATTTTTTAAAGCTAATGCACAAGCTGCTGGATTTCCTCCAAATGTACTGACGTGACGTAAATGATCGTAATCTCCCTGTCCTTTAAAGGCATCATATATTTCTTTTCTAACAGCAGTCGCAGCCAAAGGTAAATAACCACTCGTTATTCCCTTAGCCATCGTCACAATATCAGGTGTTATTCCAGAATGTTGGAATGCAAATTTCTTACCTGTTCGGCCAAAACCACAGATAACTTCATCAATGATAAGTAGTGCCCCATGTTTATTACATATTTCTCTTACTCGTGGCAAATAGCTTTCATGAGGCATGATGACTCCTCCACCTGTGATAATAGGTTCCATAATGACACCAGCAACTGTTTCGCTTAATTCCCAAGTCATCACTCGGTCAATTTCATCAGCCGCTGCAAGACTTTGTTCCTCCAATGTTCCTTGGTATGGACTTCGATAAATATCAGGAGGTGTAACATGAATAAATCCTGGTGCAAGAGGTTCATACATATATTTTCTTTGCGCTTGACCTGTGGCTGCTAAAGATCCCATCGAATGGCCATGATATCCTCTATATCTTGAAATAAACTTATATCGCTCTGATTCTCCATGATGTTCATGATATTGTCGAGCAATTTTGAATGCAGTTTCATTTGCTTCTGATCCACTATTTGAGAAGAAGACGACATACTCGTCTCCTAACCACTCATTAATTTTTTCTGCAAGTTCGATAGCTGGTATGTGACTTTGTGACATTGGAAAATAAGCCATCTTTTTCATTTGCTCATAAGCTACTTCTGCAAGTTCTGTTCGTCCATAACCTGTGTTAACACACCATAAGCCAGCCAAAGCATCTAATAATTTATTGCCATTAACATCTGTAATCCAAGCACCATTAGCTTCTTCGGCAATCATTGTTGCTTCAGGATCATAAGACCGCATCGCATGCCATACATATTTTTCATCTTTTTTAGAAAGTTTATCAGCTTTTATTGGCATAAAACATCTCCTTTCTTTTATTTAACTTTATAATATCTTATTTTTATTTTTTTCAATTAGACAAATTGTTAAGTTTTTCTACCCTTAATTTAACTAAATAGGATGGTATTTGCCTGTCACAGCATCGACTGTCAAAAAAAATGAATCATTTCTTTTCGCTTTTCCTTTAACGAGCCAATATGGACGATAAAAAATCTCTTGTCTAACTAACTCTAATCGTGGCATTTTTAATATTTTCATTCTTGAAGCCATTGATTCTAATAAAAATTCTTTCGCTATTTTAAAAGACTCTTGCCGTGTAAGCTTTTTAGGCAGTAAATACTTTTTTTCAATATTTGCATGTATAAATTGTGGCGAAACATCCACTAAAGCACCAATTTTATTAATACCATCAACCGTACATCCTGCTTTACTACCTTTTCTATGAATTAACGTATTTCTATTCACTTGAAATTCAAAAAACATATAAGGATAATATACAAGTATCTGAACATGATATAATACATTTTTATCTATTTTTTTAATGCTTCTTTTAACATATCTTTTTTAAATGAGATTGTCTCAGTCTTCACTTGAATTTTCATTTCGCCGCATCACCTAAAAGATTATGTTTTGAAGCAAAAACAGAAATACTTTTAGCTTCCGGACTAATTTCACATGATATATTTTTTTCAATAGCTTGAGGTAATAATCTAGGCCCTTTACATTCTTCAAAAACTTTTAAAACATCTTCAGATGGCGGTGTTCCAAATTGATTTCCAATGACCATTCCTACGACAGAAACAATTAAACCACCTAAAAATGGGTGAATTCCAGTTGCTACTTGCCAATCTAATGCTGTCCATAAAATATGTGATACACTGCCCGAAATCATCGCTGTTAAAATACCTACTTTGTTTGAATTTCTCCAATATACTGAACTAATATACGGAACTAAAAATCCATTTCCAAGTGTACCAAAAGCAAAAATTACAAGGGTAAAAACAGCAGGAGGTTGCTTAATAGCAACAAGCACACCGATCACGCCAGCAAGCAAAATACTAATTCTTGATACGAGAACCATCCTATTTTGATCCGAATCTTGTTTAATAAACCTTTGATAAACATCCCTAGATAAAATTGTTCCTGCTTGCATTAAGATAGAATCTGAAGTTGACATAATTGCAGCCATAACAGCTGACAAAAGAATTGCAGCAAATAAACCTGGGAAGAAAGTATAAGCTAATTCTGAAACAACCATTTCTGGATCTGCGATATTTGGTAATAAAACAATTCCAATTAATCCTAGTAAATAAGGAGAATAAGCCATTGCTTGATTATAAATAGCTGACCATAGCGTAGCTGATTTTACTGTTTTTGTACTTCTCATAGACATATGCCTCACTACAACATGCGGTAAACCCATATATCCAATAGAATATATTAATAATGCACCAATAATAACTCCCCATTGGCCATAAAATTCTAAGTCTTTTCCCCAAATACTTAAATAAGATGTATCCACTTGCGCTAAAGAAGCATTTAACCCTGACAAACCACCAACATGAATAAGTCCCATGATTAAAATTCCGATCATTCCAACGACCATTACAATAGCTTGGAAAAAATCTGTCCATACAACTGCTAAATAACCGCCTGTTACAGTATAAATAATAATAATGCTAACACCTATAATTAAAGCCACTTCATATGACAAACCAGTTAGAGTTTCAAGTGCTTTACCAGAAGCTATAAACTGCGCAAATACATAAGCAAACAAAAAAACAATTGCGATGATCGATCCTACTATTCTAATACCTGTACTTTCATAACGCTTTTCCAAATATTCTATCGGAGATAATGCTTTTAATAATTCGGACATACGACGCATTCTTCGACCTAATACAGATAAATTAATAACGCTTCCACCAGCATCTCCAATTCCATAAAAAATTGCATGCCAACCACGTTGAAAAGCTTCTGCTGGACCACCAAGAAACATAAATCCGCTCATTGATGTACTTTGCATTGTTAAGGCAGTGACAGCTGGTCCGACTTCCCTATTACCGAGCAAATAACTATCAACAGATCTAGCTGCTCTACGGGAGAAAAATAAACCAATCGATAACAATACTAATAAATAGATAATAAAAATAATCGTGTCAGTATTCACTTCTGTCACCCCTTTTTTCATCTAATGTTGAATAATATTTATCCTCTATTTCATCTTTTCGTTTATTCACAAAATACATAATGATTCCTGTTACTAACCATATAAATGGCCAAGGAGCAATAAACCAAAATGTCTCAGCAGGTAGATTAAACATTTATTCACCTCATTTCAGTTTAAATTTCCAAATATTGTAGTTATATGTTATATTAAGAACAAATATTTTTAATTATCCAAAATGTTAAATTATGTTGCCGCTTACATTTACATTTTGCTAGATAAAATAGGAGGGGATTTTATGGCCTTAGACGTAAGCGATATTTTAAAAAGACCTTTTTTTAAAAAATCAAAAATATTAGCAGGTGCTAAAGGCCTTAAACGGAAGGTAGAATGGGTACATATTGTTGAAATAGCAAAATTCGGTCATCTTCTTAACGGTAAAGAAATAATTTTAACAACGGGACTCGGATGGGCTGATGATGAAGATAAAAGTTTATCTTATTTACAACAGCTGTTAGATTACGGAGCATCAGCCTTATGTATTGAATTAGTTATCCATGTTAAGAATCTCCCACAAAAAATGCTTGAACTCGCCGATCAACATAATTTTCCTATTATAGGATTTACAGAAGAAGTACGTTTCATAGATATAACGAAAGACATACACGAATTGATCATCGGACATCGTGAACATATTTGGTGGCGGTTAGAAAAATTACACAAACAATTAAACAATAAACTTATTTCTAATAGAAATATAGGGGATTTTCTAAAAGTTTTACATAAGGAAACAGAAAAACAGATTGCTCTAAAATATGACGATCAATATCGTTTTTTCCCCTCTCCTTCGAAAAAAAAACAATACAAGTGGATTAATTACCTCGAAAAAAATAATAAACAATCATATTACTCACAGCCAATCTCACTTCTCGATCAACACATCGCTCACTTATATCTGATCGAAGAAAAAAATAAAGTTACTCAATTTGATAAATTAGCACTTAAACGAGGCGGAGAAATTCTTAATCAATATTTTTGGAAACACCATCATCAAAAAGAATCACAACAAATGGAAAAAAACGAATGGATCATTAATGCTATAGCTGGATTATTAAATCATGAGGAAATTGTATCTACCCTGCAACAAAAAGCGCCGGGAATCATACTTAAGGAAGCTATCGTCGCCGTTAAACCAATTCAACATACTTTATTAACAAAAGATCAAAACAATATTTCAGAAACAGCTATTTTTATGCTTCTACGACCCATTCTTTACAAGCATGGTTTTCAATTATTTACCGTTACAGATCATACGAGAAATATTTATATTCTTCTACTTATAAATCAACAATCAAATGATTGTTTTAGGCGATTGGAGATTGTTTTAGACAATGTTTATAAAAACAATAACGATCCACTGATTCATCATGAGTTACAATGGATTAGTTTTGGAAGGAAAGTTTCCAATTATGAACATATAGCACAAAGTTATGAAACTGCACTATCAACATTACATTATCAACAAAATATCGAAAGATTGGACAGACCTTTTTATAAAAATTTAGCTATTTATCGAATTATTGACCAAATGAATAGTAAAGAAGATTTACAAGAAATAATTTTAGATTATTTACAACCACTCATTAAATATGATGAGGAAAATGGAACTGAATTAATCAAAACATTACAAATTTATTTTAAAAATTTAGGTGCAATTAACGAAACTGCTAAAGAGTTATATATCGTAAGACAAACGCTATATCATCGACTAAATCGAATAAAATCTTTATTAAAAGATGATTTTACACATCCACAAAATCGTCTAATGATTGAATTTTCTATTTACGCTCTAAAATATGTTAGTTTAAAATAAATATGGTAGCTACTGTTTATATTAAATGGTATTATATAAAACATGGAAAGCATCAGATCATTTTACTTTCCATGTTTTCACGATTGCATTATTTTGAATGTAATAAAATCTTTTCTATTTTCATTTCTTATCATTTTTTGTTACGTTACAAGATCTAGCACTGTTTGTAACAAAACATTTACGCCGTTTTCACAATCTTCCCATCGTGTTAATTCATCTTCTGAATGACTTTTGCCATTAACACTTGGAACAAAAATCATAGCTGTTGGAATATAAGTAGCGATAAATTGAGAATCATGCCCTGCTCCACTTACCATTTTTTTGTAAGAATAACCAAGATCTTTCGTCGATTGTTCAACTTTATTTACAATATTCTGATCAAACCACACCGTATCCCGATCCCATTGTTTAGTTACTTTTACATAACAATTTTCTTTATTATTTGATTCTGGTAGTGCTTGAATAATTTCCTCTACTTGCCTAATTGTTAAAGAGTCTTCGTGTCTTGCTTCAATTGTGAATACAACGTTATTCGGGATAACGGTATGTATATTTGGATTTATATTGATTTGACCAATCGTATACACTAATTTATCATCTAACTTACACATTTTCTCACGTATTTCTGTAATAAGGTTATTCGTTGCAAACAACGCATCTTTACGCAAATGCATCGGTGTTGTACCTGCATGATTAGAGTCACCAATAACTTCAATTTCATAATTAACCATGCCAACGACACCTTCAACGACCCCTATTTCCAGTGACTCTGCTTCTAAAACAGGTCCTTGTTCAATGTGTAACTCTAAAAATGCACCCGCGTTTGTTAATCGGTTTTCCTTTCCCCCTTTAAAACCACTATTTTTAAGAGCTTCTTCAAACGTTATCCCATCAACATCTGTTGACTGCATCATTGTTGCTTGATCAAAGCGACCAGAGAGTATACCAGAGCTCATCATGGCCGGTGCAAATCGAGCACCCTCTTCATTTGTAATATTGGCAACAACAATAGGAACTTTAGGTTTAATATTGCGTTCTTTAATTGTTCGAACAACTTCCAATCCCGCTATGACCCCAAGCGCTCCATCAAACCGGCCTCCTTTTATTACTGAATCCAAATGAGATCCTAAAACAATCGGTGGCTGATTATTTTCTTCTCCGGGTAATGTTGCGTACATATTAGCAAGATCGTCACACACAACTGTCATCCCGAGATCCTCACATTCTGCCTGAAAATGACTTCTTACACTAAGGTCCATCTCAGATAATGCTAACCGTGTTACACCATTATTTTTTGTTCGACCATAATTAGCAAACTCTTCGATTGTTTGTTTAAGCCTCTCACTATTAATCGTCACTTTTTGCTTTACCATAATACTCACCTCCTAAACGATTTATTTATTTGACACTTTTTTAAGGTGTTCTATATATAAACTCGTATAATATTTTCGGCTATCTGGATTTGTTATTATTATAGTTACTTGAGTGGGTGTTAATTTTTTATGTTCAAATACGACGATATCTCCGTCAAATGAACTTTTGGCACTGATGATTTTATATCCTTTACTTATTAAATCATCAATCTTTTGCTTTTCGGTCAAATAGACTGTGTAATCTGGCAATCTCCACCCCCCCTTATAAGGAATGACATTACGACTTATGTCTACATTTTCACATTCAACATCTTCTGAATTAAACATCAATCCCTAAGCTATAAATAAATTGGATATTAATACTCAATGATTTTCTATCAACTATTTGTTATATACAAACATGAGTTTTAATTATTTAACATTTGTAAAATAGCTTGCCTGTCATATGATGTCATGGGAGGTTTCGTCGGTTCTAAATCAATCATATCGATTGCTCCTTCGACTGGACAAACAATGGAGCAAAGATTACATCCGACACAATCATCCTCTCTAACCTCTAAATATTCATTTCCATGTTCGTCGACTAGCATATCAATACATTGATGGGCAGTATCTTCGCACGCAATATAACATTTATTACAATTAATACAAATATCCGTGTTAATACGAGCGACGACTCGATGATTTAAATCCAAATTACTCCAGTCGGTATATTTTTCTACCGATTGTCCGACAAGTTCTTTGACTGAAGAAATACCTTTTTCATCTAAATAATTATTCAATCCTTCTGTTAAATCTTCGATAATACTAAATCCGTGGTGCATTGCTGCCGTACATATTTGCACACTTCCAGAACCCATTAACATAAACTCAATGGCATCCTGCCAATTTGAAATGCCTCCCATTCCTGAAATAGGAATGTTAAAATCTGGTTGTCGCGCACATTCTCCGACCATATTCAAAGCAATTGGTTTAACAGCTGGACCAGCATATCCACCATGAGCTCCCATTCCATTTACATTAGGTATTGGGTTCCATGTATCAAGATCTATACCTATTAGACTATTGATCGTATTGATCATGCTTACCGCATCTGCCCCACCTCTCTCCGCGGCTTTTGCGGTTGCAGTTATATCTGTAATATTTGGCGTTAATTTTGTTATGACTGGTACCTCTGCAACTTCCTTAGCATACATGGTTGATTTTTCTACTAAGTCGGGATGTTGTCCAACGGCTGAGCCCATGCCACGTTCAGACATCCCATGTGGACACCCTAAATTTAATTCAAATCCATCTACCCCTACATCTTGGACTCTTTTTACAATTTCATGAAATTTATCCCTTTCCGGTTCGACCATAATTGAAGCGATAATAGCACGGTCCGGAAAACGTTTTTTCGTCTCATAAATTTCTTTTAAATTATCTTCAATAGGACGATCAGAAACTAATTCAATATTATTAAATCCGGCTACTCGCTGTCCGTTAAAATGGTGCGCCCCGAATCGAGAAGTGACATTTAATATTGGTTCACACAACGTTTTCCATACAGCTCCACCCCAGCCAGCTTCAAAGGCACGTTGCACTTGATAACCTGTATTCGTTGGTGGCGCTGATGCTAGCCAGTACGGGTTAGGGGACTTAATTCCAGCAAAATTGATACTAAGATCAGCCATCTTTATCCTCCCTTAGAAATATATAATTTTTATACTTGCACTTTGTTCGGTTTTAGTCGTTGATGTATAGCGTAAGCAACCTCTTTTCCTTCTTGTGCTGCAGATACAGCCATTGCTTCACCTATACCTTTTTCAAAGATAACATCACCTGCAGCATAAACTTTCGGGTTGGACGTAAGATATGTTTTTTGATCTACTTTTACAACACCGTCATCATGATCAAGATTAAATTCTTCAATTAATGGATAGTGTCGTTTTTGACCGATCGCTTTTACAACTATGTCAACATCCACTAAAAACTCAGACCCTTCTATTTCAACGGGACGCGCTCGCCCATCAGTTTCCGATTCTCTTAATGCCATACGTACACACTCGATCTGTTTGACATGACCATTATCATCACCAATGAAACGCTTAGGAGCAACTAACCATCTAAACTCAACACCATCTTGTTTAGCGAATTCATATTCAAATGGATAGGCAGTCATTTCTGCTTCTGTTCGTCGATAAAGGATCTTAACATTATCCGCTCCAAGCCTTACCGATGTTGTCGCTCCGTCAATCGCTGTATTTCCAGCTCCAATCACAGCAACACGTTTTCCGGCAAACTCCGTTGGATAATTTCCATGTTTTGTTTCTTCAATTAATTCAATGGCGTCATAAATTCCCATTAAATCTTCTCCTTCAATATTTAACATCGGTACAGTTGACATACCCACTGCAAGAACGACAGCATCGTAAGTACTTATAAGGTCTGTTGCGGATATGTCTTTTCCAACTTCCGTATTCGTACGAATCTCTACGCCTAAGCTTTCAACTTGTTCCACCTCCCATAATGAAATATCCTTAGGAAGTCTAAATGGAACAATACCATGTGTATCTAACCCGCCAGCTTCCCTCTTTGCTTCAAAAACCGTTACATCATAGCCAAGTAATCCTAATTCACGCGCTGTTGACAATCCAGCTGGCCCACTACCGACAATAGCAATTCTTTTTCCTTTTTTCTTACCAGCCTTAAACAATAATTGTTCGTTCTTAATGGCCCAATCTGTTGCATAACGTTGTAAATCGCCAATCATAATCGGCTTAGTCGTATAATTAAGAACACAAGCCCCTTCACATAATTCCTCTGTCGGACAAACACGTGCACAACTTGCTCCAATCGCATTCTCTTCCATAATGGTCTTTGCTGATCCCTTTAAATTTCCAGAGGCAATCTTTTTAATAAAAGTAGGAATATCAATTCCTGTCGGACAAGCTTCTATACAAGGTGCATCATAACAATATAAACAGCGGTTAGCTTCATCTAAGGCTTCCTGTGCATTAAAGCTAGGTTTAGATTCTTCGAAGTTTTTTTCCAATTCTTCATCTGTTAGAAAATGTATTAAATTACCCATTGATGAACCTCCTTTCTTGGTAATTTCTATCTTAAACTTCCTCTAATTCTTTTGCTGCTCTCACACCATCAAAACTAAGTGCAAATGGTTTTGCAGGAACAAATTTCCCATCGCCTTTTTTACCGACAAATTTACCGTTTTCATACATAGATTTTCCACGAAGGAATACTTTTTCTACAGCTCCTTCTTGCTTATATCCTTCAAAACAACTGTAATCGACTCCATGAAAACTATTTTCATTCGTAATAATTGATGACGATCCAGGGTTATATATAACAATATCAGCGTCCATACCGACTCCAATATGCCCTTTACAATGGTCTAATCCAATGTTTTTGGCCGGCGTTGTTGCAAATAAATCAACAAGTCTTTGTCTTGAAATCTTTCCTGTATTCACTCCATACGTCCATAGTACGCCTAAACGGTTTTCCACACCTGGTGCACCATTTGGAATATTTGTAAAATTATCTGCACCCATATGTTTTTGTGATGCCCAATCAAAACCACAATGATCAGTACTGATTGCATTTAGCCATCCTTTATCAACAGCCTTCCATAAAGCTTCCTGATCTTTTTTTGTGCGCAGTGCCGGAGACATCACGTACTTTGCCCCTTCAAAATTAGGCTTAGCTAAATCATTTTTATCAAACATCAAATACTGAACACACGTTTCGCCGTATACTGGCAATCCTTCATTTTGTGCGGAACGAATCGCTTCCATTACACGTTTATCTGTTACATGAACGATATAAATAGGTGACTCTGCCATAGTTGCAAGATTTATAGCACGTTGTGTTGCTTCAAGTTCTACTTGAGGTGGTCTTGATACCGCATGATAATATGGTTCGGTTTTACCTTCTGCAACTAATTCCTTTTGAAGAACATCAATCACATCACCATTTTCACAATGAACTAAAACTGTGATCCCTGCATCCTTCGCCTTTCTTAAAGCCTTATATAACGCCTCATCATCACTATGAAACGGCATTCCTTTATAAGCCATAAACAATTTAACTGTAGAAATACCTCTACTAGGCAAATCTGGAATTTCTTCAAATGTACGATCTACTGGATCACATACAACGGCATGATAAGCGTAATCTACCATCGCTTGGTACGAAACTTCATTTTTATCTAATTCAAATATCGTATCTGCCATTCCTTTACCTTGCTCTTGGTTAACAAATTCAACTACAGTCGTCGTACCACCTGCAATCGCAGCATTTGATGTTTCAAATCCTCTTACCCGTTCTCCTTTAAATTCAAAGGAATAATGAACGTGCTGATCAACACCGCCTGGAAGAACATATTTTCCAGTAGCATCAATAACCTTATCTACCGATACATCTAAATCTCTTCCAACTGCTATGATTTTTTCACCATCAATAAGTACATCGCCTAAAAATTCATCAACTGCAGTTACAATCGTTCCATTTTTAATTAATTGACGCAATAATTATCCTCCTTTAAGATCATGATTTTTTCATGTACATTGTAAATAGAATTGATAAACTTTTCCGAATTAACTTAATTATATTTATTTTTTACTAAAATCCATTACACATAGCGTTAAAAATTATAGCGCTTACACACAACATAGTGACAATTTATAAAATAAAACTTTTATAAATTGATATACTCATTAGAATAATGATTGACAAATATATAAAATACAATATTTCTATACTTTAAATATACATATAGCAAATGAACATGTAATGCTTTTTTTAAAGACTTATCAACTATCTTTTAAGATTTTAATTCATTCACATATTGCCAATATGTACTTCCGACAATCTATATGTTTCCCCTTCTTTAAACCAAAGTTCTATATCAGGTGATATATAATAATTTTATGAAGTATACAGTTGTTACATCATGTATACCGACATATCAATTTGGAAAAAATAAACAAGACACTTGAATACGTAAAGGAGGTAAACATATGGCAAGAATTGGCGTCGAACCATCATTAACAAATGTTAAAGATGCCTTAACAGATATGGGACATGAAGTTGTCGATTTACACAACGAAGAAGATGCAAGCAACTGCGATTATGCGGTTATATCAGGCGTTGATGAAAATATGATGGGAATGGCTAATGTCATTGCCGAAGGGTCTGTCATTAATGCTCAAGGAGCTTCAACCGATGAAGTATGTCAAATGATTGAAGAAAGATTACAGTAATTTACCACATTGGGTTGTCCTAGTATAGGGCAACTCTTTTATATTGTCATTATATTTATCTTTATCGATAAATCCCCTTTACTTTCTTGACATATCATTTGATATTCCAAGAAATGAAATATATGTATTTACAAATGGCAATTGTTTTATTGAATTTTCTGTATTATACTAAAATTTATGTAAGTGTTTACATTTAATACTTATCTATAAACGACTAAAAGGAGGAAACATATGACACATATGTCAACAGATCAAAGAGAAGCTTCCATTCAAAGAGCACGTCGAAACACACTTGGTGATTTATTATCACGATCCGCTTTACGTGATCCGGACAAGCTTGCTTTTATATACAAGCAACGAAAAATTACTTATCAACAACTTGATAATCTTGTCAATCAAACAGCACACGGGTTAATAAATAACGGTGTCAAAAAAGGAGATCGGTTTGCACTACTTTCAAAAAATAATCTTGATTTCATCATCGTCATGTTCGCACTGGCAAGAATTGGAGCTGTTTTTATCCCAATCAACTATATGTTAAAGGAAGGCGACATTTCGTATATTTTAGAACATGCTCAAGTAGCTGGACTATTTGCTGAAAAAACATATATCCGTACCTTAGATGAAGCATCTAAAAACTTACCAATTGAACATCGATACGTTATTGAAACAGACGAATCTGTTAATCATGAAAAGTGGAATATGCTTACAAACATTCAGTATAATCAACCTAAATCTCCTGTAGACATAACGATATACGATGACGATTTAGCTCATGTTTTATATACAAGCGGTACAGAGGCAGCTCCAAAAGGTGTCATGCTTTCACATAAAAGTATCATTCATGAATATGTTAGTTGTGTCATTGACGGGCATATGAGCCATGAAGACGTTCTCGTACATGCTCTTCCGTTTTATCATAGTGCTCAGTTACACGTTTTTTTAGGTCCGAGCATTTACTTGGGGGCAAGTGGCATTATTTTAGATGCAGCTGATCCGGAAACAATTATGCAAACGATTGAAAAACACCAAGCAAATCAATTGTTCGCCCCACCTACTGTATGGATCGCTATATTACGTCATCCAACATTTGATCAATTTCATTTAAATTCGTTAGAAAAATGCTACTATGGAGCGGCGATTATGCCACGAGAGATTTTAAAAGAGCTAATAGATCGACTGCCGAATGCAAAGTTTTGGAATTTTTACGGCCAAACTGAAGTTTCACCGTTGGCAACTGCCCTACAACCTGAGGATCAACTTAGAAAACTTGGCTCTGCTGGTAGACCAACTTTACATGTCGAAACAAAAATCGTTGATGAAAATCAAGTAGAAGTCCCAAGAGGTGAGGTCGGCGAAATTGTCCACCGTACACCTCACGCTATGCTTGGCTATTTAAATGATCCAAAACAGACGGCTGAAGCTTTTAAAAACGGTTGGTTTCATAGCGGTGATCTTGCCGTTATGGATGAAGAAGGATATATCACCGTCGTCGATCGAAAGAAAGATATTATCAACACAGGAGGCATCAATGTATCAAGCCGTGAAGTAGAAGAAGTTATTTACCAGATGAAAGCGGTATCCGAAGTCGCTGTCATTGGTATCCCAGATGATTATTGGATAGAAGCGATTACTTCCATTATTGTACCGAAGGAAGGATATGATATTTCTGCTGAAGAAGTCATTACATTTTGCAAACGAGCATTATCGACATTTAAGGTGCCAAAGTACATCTATTTCACAGATACTCTACCGAAAAATCCAAGCGGAAAAGTGTTGAAAAAAGATTTACGGGAAATGTATGGATCATCGAAAAATTAAATATCTACAATAACTGAGCAATATGTTACCATCGAATAAATATTCATAATATAAAGCCTAGTACTATTTATAAAACTTTTATCATAAACAGGAGGAAAATAATGAACATTTATGCTTCGATTGGTATTATTGCTATCATTTTCTTTTCGGGATTTCCGCTTCTTAAAAAAGAGCAACGATCAAGACGAAATGTTTATCAATTTATAAAATCAATTATCATAGTACTACTTATGATCATTTTAGTTTATATTAAGATCGTCTCATTTATATTTGCAATTATTCTAGGTATCATGCTTTTTATCTTGTTCGACCGAAAAACGTATACGAAAAGACGTCTCATCATTTACGGATCAACCATCGCTATCTTAATTATTAGTGGATACATATTGTTTAAAACTAACCCTAATTACATATTAAACTACTTAGCAAAACATCCGGAAAACTCATCGCTTTATGTCGCACGTAACGGTGAGACATTAGTTGATTATGAAGCCGATACTCCCCGGCCACTTGCAAGTGTCGTTAAAACTGTCATTGCGGTTGAATATGCATATCAAGTAGAAAATAATGATATAGATAAAAATGAGCGCATCCATTTAGAGACGTTAAATCGTTACTATTTTAAAAATACAGATGGAGGGGCCCATAAAAAGTGGCTTGATCATATGCAAGATGAGAAAAAAATCATTAATAAAACTGTTTCCTTACATGATGTTGCTAAAGGGATGATCACATTTAGCTCTAATGCAAATACCGATTACTTAATCGAACGTTTAGGAATTGAACATATTAATCAACGTTTGCAAAGCTTGAAACTAGATGACCACGATGATATATATCCACTCGTCGGTGCCTTGTTTATTTCTTTAGAACATAAACATAAAAGTGAAGATGCAAGCTGGATCGATGAATTATACAAGGTTCCTGAAGAAGAGTACAAACAACTCGCCCTTACAGCAAGTGAAAAAATGAAAAATGAAGAAGTTGCTTTAGCCGATGGATTTGACTTAAGTGTTAAAGAACAGCGTGTTTGGTCAGATCGATTACCAAAAGCACCCGCATCAACATACGGTAAGTTATTCCATATCATCGCATCAGATCAATTACCGAAAAATATTTCTCAAACGGTTCGAGATATTATGGAATGGCCGATGAAGATGGTAAAAGAAAATCAAGACTCATATAAATCCATCGGTGCAAAAGGTGGATCAACTGCATTTGTCTCCAATCAAGCGATGTATATTGAAACGTTAGATGATGATGTTTATGAAATTATTCTACTGATGGATGACTTATCATCTTGGCACTCTTTTTTTCTACCAATTCATATGAATGCTTTTATCGTAGAAATCGTTAATAATGAAGAATTTTTACATGACATTCAAAAAAAATTGTGATTTACTAAAAGTTAACCCCATGCTAAATGATCAATCTAACATGGGGTTGATCTACCCATGCCTTTTATATTTATACGGCTACTTTTTCCGCCTCTAATTCTCTAGCTGGACCAAAGAATTCATAACGGATATTATCTTTAGAAAGACCTAGTGCATAAAGTATTTTAATCACATGTTCTAAAAATGGTTCTGGTCCACATACATAACAAATTGTATCTTTGGAAATGTACTGTTGTAAAATTTCCTTTGTAATATGTCCAGTAAAATGCTGATCTCCTTCAGTTGCTTCTGGATTTGAATATCCATATATAAATCGACTATTTTCAAGTTGAGCTGTGAGTTTATACACATCATCACGGAAGGCATGGACTTTTTCGTTTCTTGCCGAATGGATAAATGTAATATCGCGACTAGACTTTTCCTGAACGAACGTATTTAACATACTCATCATTGGGGTTAATCCTACACCCCCGCTAATTAAAGCGACAGGTTCTCCCTCTTCCATATTTAATGTGAAATCCCCAGCTGGAGCACTTACTTCGATCGCATCGCCTTCGTTTACATAATCGTGAAGATAGTTAGATACCTTTCCATATGGTTCATGATCAGCTTCACGTTTCACTGAAATACGGTAATAATCTTGACCCGGGGCGCAAGATAAACTATATTGACGAAGGTGTAAATATTCATCTTCAGGAATGCTTACACGAACTGTTATATATTGGCCAGGTTCAAAATGTGGAAGTACCTCTCCGTCTTTTGGTTTTAAATAGAATGAAGTAATAACATCGCTTTCTTTAACTTTACGATCAACGATAAATTCTTTGAAATCTTTCCATCCTCCAGGCTGATCAGCAGCTTCTTCATACATGTTTGCTTCCATATCGATGAACACTTTCGCGATAGCATCATAAGCTTCTTTCCACGCGTCGATTACCTCATCAGTAGCTGCATCACCTAGCACTTCTTTGATCGCACCAATTAAATGTTTACCAACGATTGGATAATGTTCTTTTTTAACTCCTAACCCTCGATGTTTATGAGCAACAGGGACGACTTCGGAAATAATATTTTCCAATTGATCAATGTTTTTTGCAGCAGCATACACCATATTTGCTAGTGCAAGTTGTTGCTGTCCTCTAGATTGGTTAGCATGATTAAAAATATTCAATAGTTCCGGATGGTTATGAAACATATTTTTGTAAAAGACAGATGTAATGTTTACCCGATTTTCCTCAAGGGCGGGAACAGTTGATTTTACGATATCAATAGTTTTTTGTGATAATGTCATTTTTTTATGCTCCTTTTAAAGATGTATTAAAGATGCATCTTTAATTTAAGCGTAAACCAAAACTAAACACTCTACAACCCTTTTACGCCATATGTAAAAAAACTGTCATATTTACTACTATAAATACAGTATAAATGGTAAAATTCTCTAAAACCCTTTTATAAATAAAACATGATATGATGAATTGGGTGATATACATGCGAATGACAAACTATACAGATTATGCGCTACGCGTATTAATATATTTAGCTGCTAAGCCTAAAGGTAAGCGATCAAATATTAACGAAATTGCAACAGCTTACCGAATTTCCAAACATCATTTAAGCAAAGTGATTCATGAACTAGGAATGCTTGGCTATATTGATACCATTCGTGGCAGAGGTGGTGGCATTCAATTAGCTCTTTCACCTGATGATATTAATATTGGAACAGTTGTCCGGAACATAGAGGATGATTTTCAACTTGTCGCCTGTTTCAGCAATGGTCCCTCACCTTGTGTCATCACACCTGTTTGTGGTTTAAGACACGCTTTAAGTCATGCTTTATCTGCTTACTTGAGTGTGTTAGATGATTACACGCTGGCCGATATTGTTCAAAAACCTTTAGAATACCAACGTCTATTAGGAATTAAATCATCATAAGAGCCTTTTTACTTCTAAAAACCGACATTGTATAATGTCGGTAACTCTTTTATGTTCCCTATTTTTATCAAATAAAGCGTAGAGGTGTTGTTTGTGGATATACACGCTGGAAAAATTATTCAATTTGAGCGAACGTTTACAAAAGAAGATGTTCTATTGTTTACGAAAGTATCAAAAGATGAAGGTGACCATCACGTCTATTCAGATGAACTTGACCGACTTGTCGTTCAAGGTTTATTAACAGCCACGCTGCCAACGAAAGTAGGTGGAGATTATAATGTGCTCGCCCGTACAATGCATTTTGAATTTTTTCGACCTGTCTATACAGGTGATACGATTCGTTGTGAAGTAACGATCGAAAAACTAGAGCGAACAAAGCCTAATCGTTTATCAATATTAGCCACTTTTCAATGTATGAATCAAGATGAAAAACAAGTTTTAAGCGGTAGCTTTTCAGGTGTTATTATTGACTAACCTATCGTCAATTTAGTCAGTTACTAAGAATTTAAATCTCAGAAATACTATTAAAAAAGAAAATAATTTATATTTAAAAATCTTGAAGTAAAACGTAAACTATTCAATGGCCCATAAAATTAACGTTCATACAATAAACAATTCGGTGATTGCACAATGAAGACAAAAAAATATAAATTAATAACAGGCATTTTACAAATCATTTTTTCTTTACCTTTTATCGGTGTCGATCTTTATTACACTTCCAGTTTTTCCAATCGGCATGATCGTTTTACATATTGCTACATTAAAACGTGCATTTAAAGAAAAATTATATAAAAAAGAAAATATTATTGGGCTCATAATTTCTTTCATAATGCTTCCAATGAGCTTAAAGCAACAGGAAAGAAATGCGAAAAATTGTAAAGAACAAATGCATACACAACAAAAAGCGCAAACGAAAAAAGCAAAACAAGCTACTTTTCAATCGAAAAAAGAAACATTTCAAGCCACAAAAGTTTTTCAATAAAGGTTACGGACATTTCAATTGATACAAACATTCTCATTCACACCTTATTAAGCAAGTACGAGGCTAAATACCCTAGTCAGTCGTATTATTCCTGATGAATTAGATAGACTGAAAAATAGTTCAAACTAACACATTAGACAATCAGCGCAACGCGCATTTTATTTGATTGAAAAAATATCAAGTAAGGAATCAAATTAAAATTGTTCATCAGCCATCTTGGCAAGTTCTCAGAATAAACATTTATCGATAAAAATAATGATGACAAAAGTATCAGATCTTATTTATAAATGCAAGTAAATGATCAGTCATCGAGTCATTTTTCCATCAAATGATCACATAGCGCGTCTCCTATCTAGAAAAGTAGGTTTACAGGTTGTTTCATGCAATTAAGCCTTATTTATATGAATATATAATCATTTAATTATCTTCCTTAAAATGGTCCTAGATGAGCTAAAATAGATCAATCATTCTATTTATATAAGCATCTTCTTTGCTTAATAGATAAATAAACTCATATAATTAAGTTGGAAGACAAATTGTCGACATTTGTCAAACAAATAAAGCCTTAAGTGAATGAAGGAGGATAAGTAAATGATTTACGCTAATCCAAATACAGAGGATTCTTTAGTTCATTTTAAAGAACAATATGAAAACTTTATTGGCGGAGAATGGGTTCCTCCGAAAAAAGGAAAATATTTAGATGTAATTTCACCTGTTACAGGTCAAGTATTTACATCCGTTCCACGTTCAACTGCTGAAGACGTTGAGCTTGCCCTCGATGCGGCCCATGCTGTGAAAGAATCATGGGGTAATACTTCCGTAGCTGAAAGAGCTCAAATTTTAAATAAAATTGCTGATCGTATTGAAGAAAACATAGAAATGCTTGCTGTTGCCGAAACATGGGATAATGGGAAAGCCATTCGCGAAACATTAAACGCAGACTTACCATTGGCTGTTGACCATTTCCGTTATTTTGCAGGCGCTATTCGTGCTCAAGAAGGTGGCATTAGTGAAATTGATCAAGATACAGTAGCCTATCATTTCAAGGAACCTTTAGGTGTTGTTGGACAAATTATTCCTTGGAATTTCCCACTTCTCATGGCTACATGGAAAATGGCACCTGCATTAGCTGCTGGAAACTGTATCGTTATGAAACCTGCTGAACAAACACCTGCATCAATTTCTGTACTACTTGAACTCATCGAGGATATTCTACCAAAAGGCGTTTTAAACATCGTACAAGGAACAGGCTTAGAAGTCGGAAAACCACTTGCATCAAATCCACGCATTGCGAAAGTAGCATTTACAGGTTCAACAGGTGTTGGTCGCTCCATTATGCAATATGCTACTGAAAATATCATTCCTGTTACATTAGAACTTGGTGGTAAATCTCCAAACATCTTTTTCGAAGACGTCATGGATCAAGATGATGACTTTTTAGATAAAGCAATCGAAGGATTCGTTATGTTTGCTCTTAACTCCGGTGAAGTATGTACATGCCCTTCACGTGCATTAATTCATGAATCAATTTATGATAAATTCATGGAAAAAGTTATGGCACGTGTTAAATCCATTAAAATCGGCAACCCTCTAGATACCGAAACCATGATGGGTGCACAAGCATCACAACAACAATTGGACAAAATTCTCTCTTATATTGACATCGGTAAAAAAGAAGGTGCTGAATTACTCATCGGTGGAAAGCAAAATAAATTAAGTGGTGATTTAGCAGAAGGTTATTACGTTGAACCTACGATTTTCAAAGGCACAAACGATATGCGTATTTTCCAGGAAGAAATTTTCGGTCCAGTCTTATCTGTCACAACGTTTAAAGACTTTGATGAAGCAATCGAAATTGCAAATGATACAACATATGGTTTAGGGGCTGGGGTATGGTCACGTCATTATGACACAGCTTACCGTGCAGGACGTGCAATTAAAGCTGGTCGTGTATGGACAAACACGTATCACCAATATCCAGCACACGCAGCCTTTGGTGGTTATAAACAATCAGGTTTCGGCCGTGAAAACCACTTGATGATGCTCGATGACTATCAACAAACGAAAAATCTTCTCGTTGGCTACAATAAAGGAGCCATGGGATTTTACTAAAATGAGTCAAGTAACTGTAACAGATGCAGCTAAAGATTTAATTAAACAATTGAAAGCCCAGCACGGCAACCTTATATTTGTTCATTCAGAAGGTTGCTGTGAGGGGACCTCCCCTATGTGTATGCCAGCAGACGACTTTTATGTCGGTAGTCAATATGATCAAGTTGGAGAAGTCGTTGGCATCCCGTATTATATGCACCATTCAAATATCGATTATTGGCTTCATTTACAACTAATTATCGATGTTTGTGATGGGATCGGCAACTCCTTTTCCCTTGAAAGCACGAAAGATAAAACATTTATTCTTCGGTCTGAAGTTCTGTCATAACACCCTTAACATTTTCATAAGGGTGTTTTTTATACCTTAACTAGAAACATATAAAAACTCGTTTGCTACAAAATACTTCAATTGAGCTTATTTGGTATTTGTGCCATGACAATACCGGTGATGATTAAAGCCGTTCCAACGAGTATACTTAGTGACAATTTTTCATCTAATATCATAAAACTAAATAATAATCCAAAAATAGGCACGAGTAACGTCGATAATGTCGCTGTAACCATATCGATTAAGCGAAGGATTAAAAACCAAGCCGTAAAACAAAGGGCAGATCCAAACACGCCCGTAAACAATATGTAAAAAATACTTTTTATATTGAATGTAACTGGTTCGCCCCACTCCATAAACAAAGTAACGAATATCATCCCTATCGTACCAAACACCATTTGCCACGTACTTGCTTGAATAAGTGAAACGTGGTTTAATGTCCGACGATAATAAATATTAGCTATTGCCCAGGAAATGGCCCCAATGATTATAAGACATTCACCAACAATAACATCAATTGATTGCTTTGACCATATATCCCAACCGAGAATCGTTAAAAGACCTATCATACCTGTTATAAGCCCGAACAATTTAGTTAAAGTCACTTTTTCTTGAAGAAATTTGGAAGCAAGCAAACTTGACCATATCGGCATTGAATAAAGGAGAACGGACGATTTTCCAGCATCGACGAATCTAAGGCCATGCATAACAATTAAAAAAACGACAGATGTTTGTAAAATACCGACAATGATTAGATGTTTCCAGTCATGTTTAGAAGGTAAGTCCGGTTTAACGACCCAAATTACAAAGAGCATCGTTAATGATCCAGATATAAAACGTAAAGATGAAAAGGTAAACGGACCCATGTAAACAAGTGCTAATTTCATTAGCACCCAAGCATATCCCCATAGAACAGTAATTAATAATATTATTAGCCACAATGTCCATCGATGTTGGAGCAATATAAATATCAATGTGTTATGGTGTAGCAAACTAATTCCTCCTGATCATTACAAGATTTTTAACACTTAGCAAATTAATTTATCTAACTTATCTCATGTAAGTCTGAAACGTGACATAACTAGACTTCACTCATATGATATTTACAATCCTCTCTCGTATTTATAAAAATATTTCCATATCATAGAATCACATTTAATACATATTTCTTCATCACCTTTAAACGAACATTGTGCTTATATAACGAAACGATCTACTAAATAATATTACATGCTAATATACTCATTTCCTTCCTATTTTTTAATAGATTTTATACCCCTAGTCATTCGTAAAATAAGTATTTAAAAGTATGCATAATTTTAACAAATCAACTCATCCTATATAAAAAAGTCGGGGGGATTTCATTGCAACATATTACAAGTGTATTTTGGTACGCCATCATCATTTGTGCAAGTATCGTCCTTTGGGGATCCTTTGCACCGGAACATTTAAATCAATTAACTGCTTCGGTAACAAACTTCATTAGCAATAAATTCGGTTGGTTTTATATGCTCGTAATTATTGTAATGATTGGGCTTTGTGTGTTTTTAATGTTTTCACAATATGGTAAAATAAAGTTAGGGAAGTCAGATGATGAACCCGATTTTAGTTTATCTGCTTGGTTTGCAATGCTTTTTAGTGCTGGTATGGGAATAGGACTCGTATTTTTCACAACAGCCGAGACAATCTCTCATGCTTTTATCAGCACACCAAATGCAAAAGTTGGATCTGAACAAGCAATTGTAGAGTCACTTCAATATGCTGCATTTCATTGGGGATTTCATGGTTGGGGACTTTATGCGATCGTTGGCCTTATCCTTGCCTTTTTTAAATTTCGCCTCGATGCTCCTGGTGTCATGAGTGCAACGCTTGAACCATTATTCGGTAAAAAGCTCATGCGTGGTATTTTAGGCTACATTGTCGATACACTTGCCATTTTTGCCACGATTGTTGGTGTTGCTTCAACCCTTGGATTTGGTTCAGCACAAATTAATAGTGGTCTTTCATTTTTATTTAACGTTCCAACATCCTTTTGGTTACAATTAATTATTTTAGCCATTGCTACTGCCCTCTTTATTACATCTGCTTCAACAGGTCTTGGCCGTGGTATTAAATATTTAAGTTCTATCAATATGTATCTTGCAACAGGGCTTATTATTTTATTGTTTATTGTTGGACCTACTGTTTACATTTTAAATATGTTTACAACGACTATAGGTAATTATCTTCAAAATTTTCTCCATATGAGTATGGAAACGAAACCTGTCAATGATTTAAAACGCGAATGGATAAATAATTGGACAATTTTTTATTGGGCATGGTGGATATCCTGGTCACCATTTGTTGGCATGTTTATTGCCCGTGTATCAAAAGGTCGAACAATTAAACAATTTATAGCTGGTGTTTTATTAACACCGACATTTGTCACAATTATTTTTTTCTCAGTCTTTGGCACATCTGCCCTAAATATTGAACAACATAATATCGCAAAATTATCTCATTTAGCGACTGAAACCGTCACTTTTGGTATGTTTGAGCATTATCCACTCGGCTCATTCTTATCTTTTATTACCATTTTTGTAATTATTATATTTTTTATCACTTCAGCTGATTCTGCTACATTCGTTCTTGGAATGTTTAGTACCCACGGACAACTAAATCCAACAAATATGGTAAAAATTACTTGGGGACTCGTTTTATCGGCGATTGCTGCAATTGTTTTATATTTTGGTGGCATCGATGGCTTCCAAAATATGTTAATAATTGCCGCACTTCCCTTTTCATTAATTGTCATATTAATGGCCTTTTCCTTTTACAAAGCATTAACGAAACAAAATAACAAATAATCATCATTATATGATCAAAAAACATAGTAAACAAAGGTGGGATTTGCGATGAAATTGTTTAATGTCAGAAAAGGGCAATTTGTTTACTATAACAATCAATTGCATAAAGTATATGCCATTAAACCATTTTTCAGAAGATCCGTTCATCTAATTCGTCTTAGAGATTACAAACAACAGCTTGTACGCGCGCGTGATATTGACTTTTATCAACCGAAACATTTGGATAGCTTTATATGTTTTCATAAACGCTACACGCTCGATAAAAATAAAAGAGCTAATATCGGTGATTATATTTTAGTCACTAATCCAAAGCCTGATTCCATCGATAGCCATTATCTTCATGCGATTGAGATGGTTGCATCCATTGAATCATACGGCATTATTAGTAATAAATCAAACGGGATTAAACATCATGAATATTGGGTAATGGTTCCTGAATTGTTGGAAGGTGCTACTAAAATTGACTGGCAACAACTAGATGGAGAAACACCCGAAGAATATGAAGAAGCACAAGATGATAAATTTTCTATCGATACGTATACACCGAAAATCGGAGATGTGTTTCAAATGAATCACCATCATGAGAAATATCAAACGATGGTTCTTTCAGTTGATGGGGAAAAAGTTTATTTAGGTGGAGGTATTGAAGTTAATATCGATCAACTGAATGATACATCACAGTGGACATATCTATTTAATACGTTTGAAAATAAATAGCATATCTGCCACTCATGATAAATTTCTTTCATAACACTCTCTTCGTTTTTTGTCATCTATTTCATTCTTCTTATCATGAATATGATGAAAATAATTTTTTTCCTAAATCAAATTAAACATTTTATAACGTATGGTCACATTGCGCACTCAATGTGACCTTCATTGAATTTTCCTTATATTTTATATGGGGTTGGTATTTTTTTGTATATATTTACAAAATGAGATATATTTTCTTTCACTCGTTTTAAGCGCATATATCCATAAGAGCCAAATTCGCTTCCACGACTCTCTTTATAAAACGTCCATAAACTCCAAAGATAATCCTGAAAAATTTTATACAACAATATCATTTTTTCATCATTTTCTGTCATTTCTCTTTTGAAATAAGCTCGTAAAAATTGCTGTTCTTCTCGCTCAGTAAGTCCACATTCTAAAGAAAACGCTGTCAAATCCCAGAGTGGATCAAACATGCCACTATATTCCCAATCAATGAGAAATAAGCGATGATTATCGTCAATGATAAAGTTCGTATAACTCGGATCAATATGACAAGGTGCTAACTCGGATGGGCGATTTGTTAAATAATAATGTTTTAAATCAATAATGACAGATTGAAAGGGCTCATATTCTTTCCAAATGAGTGACTTTTTCTTTTGTACTAAACGCTCATAATGGTTCATTAAAGTAAAGAGTTTAAAATCATTTTGCATCGAAGTTTTAGCATAATGCAATGTTTGAAAAAGATCGATGACGAGTTGTTGTATAGAAGGATTCTTGACTAAGGTAGGTGTTAATGTAGTCGCGTTTTCTATTTTTTTCGTGATTTTTGTACCGCTTGTAACATCAAAATAAATATGTTTCGGATTAATCCCTAAAGACGCTGCAAACGATAAGTTTTTACGCTCATTTTCTCGATTAACTAATTCATCAGTTCCACGGCCTGGGATGCGTACAATATATATTTGTTCACCTACAGTTACTTGAAAATTAAAATTAGTCATGCCACCTGTTCTTTTAATATCTTTTATATCGTTTTCTTGAACGTGTAATATTTTTTTAACGATGTTCATAACGTCTTTTCTTTTCATCGTCATCACACTCCTATAACAAAGAAAACAATATAAAAGTTGTACATTTATAGCTTTTATAAATTTACTTTTCAGGTAAAAATAAATAGTGTTCTTAACTATAACATAACTTTAGAGAAAATGATGAATATTTATATGAGGATTTGCTCTTAATTTGTCACACGTTTGTTATGATTTATTGACATTTTTCACAAAGTATTGCTTTAGTCCTCCATTTTACTCATGATGAATATAGATGTTCATCTTAGGAGGACTGACGAATGATGCCAAGAATCTTTGTTCATTTTGCATTTTTTTTCTTGATCATAACAGCTATAACAGGTGTTTGGATGAGAGCTGTACCACTCATGCAACAATCATGGCTTATTTATGACAATGTATTACATGCCCATTCACACATAGCTATTCTAGGTTGGGCGTTCTTTGGGCTATTTATAATTTTATTAACAATTATTTGGCCACACCTTAAACAAAAGAAACATGGAATTATCTTAGCAATAACGATTTTTATCGTATCCTTTATGATGTTTATCGCTTTTTTACATGAAGGCTATGACACATATTCAATTATTATGTCAACAGTACATATATTTGTCGAATATTGGGTTGCCTATTTTATTTATAAACAATTACAAGTTCAACACATTATCCCAAATGTTGCAAAGCTATTTATAAAAGGATCACTCATCGCACTTATCATTTCCTCGTTCGGGCCATTTGCTTTAGGATATTTTGGTGCGACAGGACTCCGGGATTCACCTTTTTTTGATATGAGTATTTATTTCTTTTTACATTTTCAATACAACGGTTGGCTCTTCTTATTTTTAATCGGAATTTTTCTTACGATTCTTCATCATAATAATATTATCGTCTCATCAACCTTTAGTAAATATGGATTTTGGATTTATTTTATATCCTTATTTCCATGGTATACTTCAGCTATTTTATGGGCAGGTGTAGGGAATGTCATCAAAATAGTCGCTACAATAGGAAGCCTCGGCCAATGGATCGGTGTGGTGACCATCATCTTATCTTTTAAAAACGTATGGCCATCGATGAAATATACCTTTACAAATCTTACACGCATTAATTTAATAAGTACATTTTTACTACTTATCACTAAGAGTGTCATGGAACTTGGACTCATTTCGCCAATGTTAGCAAACTTAGTTTTTGATACAAGAAGTGTTATAATCGGCTATCTCCATTTAACATTACTCGGCTTTGTCAGTTTGTTTATATTAACTCAGTTTTTAATGGTTCATTTAATTGATGCTAACCGCGATATCGTCTTTGTAGGTTTTGTCATATTTTTTATTGGATTTATACTTAATGAAGGATTTTTATTTTTAATGGGGTTAAGCACTTGGCTTGAAACTTCTTTTGTTCCGTTTGCCACAGAAGTATTGTTCATTGCAAGCATCTTACTACTCATCGGCATTTCCCTCATTTGGAGATCTCTTTCAAGGAAAAAAGCTTACTAAAGGGGCTAACGAATGCCCCTGTTTTTTTGTAATAGTTTATTTAATAAGCTGGCTAATATCCTTAAACTTCGGATGTTCTGCTGTTTTTATTAATTCAAACAAAGCCATTTCTACCGAGGATGGATATGCTCCAAGTAAATTCATTTTTTGCATCGCTATTTGTTTGTTTTCAGCTGTTCTAGAGGAGATAGCATCTTGGATATACTCTACATGTTTTCCTTGCTCAATTAACTGCTGCACTGTTTGATAAACACAAATATGCGCTTCAATCCCAGCGATGAGATAAGTATCCTTTCCTAGTTCATCTAACTTTGCCTGGACATTTGATGAGTCACAGACACTAAATTCCATTTTTGAAACAGCTTCTTGTTTTGAATCAAGAAGATGTTTAACGTTCTGAACCGTTCTCCCTAACCCTTTTGGATATTGTTCAAGCCAAACGATAGGTATTTGTAACAATTGCATCCCTTTAACTAATTGCACCATTTTTTGCTGTAGTGACTCTCGCTCATGCATGACTTGTGCAAGTTTTTCTTGATAATCAATGAGCATCAGTGCCGTATCATCGACTTTTAACATAGCAGAATCACGCGTCCTTTCTAAGGAATTTACTTTTAGTTTAACATAAATATTGCAAGACCATTAGAAAATACTGTTATTATAAAAAGCGATTCAAATAAATATCGAATCGCTTTATGTCATTCAGTTCATTTTTTTTTATAACGAGACCAAATGATTAAAGGAATGAGTAAAAGCCCTAAATATGTTCCCAGCATGCTTAAAAAGGCATAACTAGAACGAGCAACAATAACTCCTGAAAGCAAGCTGCCAACTGTACCGCTAATCGCTATCCATACATCGACAGAACCTTGCGTCTTGGCTCGTGTTGTTAATGTTGTAGAATCAATAATAATGGCTGTACCGCTAATAAGACCAAAGTTCCAACCAAGTCCAAGCAAAATAAGGGCAATCGCCAACCATGTGAATGAATCACCAGGTACAAAAGCAGCCATTAAACCAGAAACTGCTAATGTTACAGCTGATGCAATAACCATCGCCGTGCGTCCAATTTTATCAACGAGCAAACCTGTTCCTAGTGAAGGAAGATACATCGCGGCAACATGAAGACCGATAACGACACCAACAGCAGTTAATCCTGTACCATGATCTTGCATATGGACAGGCGTCATTGTCATAATCGCAACCATAATAACATGTGAAAGTATGAGTACAAGCGCTCCGACGATCACACCGATACGGTCAATCGTTTTTACTTGTATTTCTTCAGGGACACTATCTTTTTCTTCTATAGCTATTTGTTGCGCAACAAGTAACGGATCAGGTCGTAAAAAAATAAATAATATAAGGCCAGCTGCTAAATATGCAACAGCCGCTAAAATGAACGGACCTGCAAGCTCTGGAACACCTATCATCCTTGCAAAGTACCCCAAAGGTGTGACAAGATTTGGCCCAGCAACAGCTCCTAATGTTGTAGACACCATTGCTACACTTACCGCCATTCCACGTTGTTTCTCAGTAGCTAAATCTGATCCGGCATAACGTGCTTGTAAATTCGTTGATGTTCCAGCTCCATAAATAAACAGTGACAGAAATAAGGCGAACACATGATCATAAATGGTTGCCAATATAACACCTACTGCCCCAAGACCACCAGCAATAAAACCTATAGATAAACCCAATCGCCTTCCATATCGTTGCGATAATCTGCCAACTGAATAAGCAGATAATGCCGATCCTAACGTGAATAAAGCGGTGGGCAAACCTGCAAAACGCTCTGTTCCAAGCATATCTTGCGCGATAAGAGCACCGACAGTAATCCCCGCCGCCAGTCCTGCACCTCCTAAAATTTGTGCAAAAACGACAACTTTTAATGTTTTTTGATATAACGTTTGTCGAGACATTTTATCATTTATATATGTGTCCATTTGTATACGTACTCTCCTTTGTTTGATCTATTTTACACTTATAATGATAAAACATTATACCAATACGCGCACAGGTATATTATAACGTCGTTAAATTTGCTAAACAAAAAGTGTGCTTTTTCATTTTCATCTATGTAAGCATAACGATTTTGCATAAATTTATAAATAGCTCATTTTCAGAAAATTAATGACAATTTTTTAGTCTTTACAAATTATTAATTCTTGTTATAATACCTTTTGCAAAATAATGCTTCCTTTCGCCCCTTAAAACTTATAATCTTCTCTCAAATGCAACCAAAAGATTTCATTGCATCCTTTACCAATTTTATTTGTATGATGTTTTTGCACTGTAGTCATAACACAAATAATAAGTGGAGGGATAATCAATGAGCAGTAATCAATTAGCTTTTTTGATTATTTTTCTTCTTTTCATATGTGTTATGATTGGCGTTGGCATTATTGTGTCACGCACTGTTCAAGATGGTGAAGACTTTTTAATGGGTGGAAGAAATCTTTCACCATTTTTACTCATCGGAACAACACTTGCAACATTAGTTGGGACAGGCTCAAGTATGGGAGCTGTTCAATTTTCTTTCACTAACGGCTGGGGTGGTGCTTTATACGGCATCGGGAGTGCGTTGGGTATCTTTTTATTAGTCGTGTTATTTGCTGATGTGAGAAAATTCAAATTCATGACTTTCTCTGAAGAACTAAGCTACTATTACGGTGCTAATAAATTTATTAAAGGGGCAACTTCTATTTTGCTATTTGTTGCATCGATCGGTTGGCTTGGAGCACATATTATTGGAGGTAGTCTTTATTTATCATGGGTAACAGGTTTAAATCCTGTAATATCTAAAATTATCGTCGGATTAGGCTTTACAATCTTTACAATTATCGGGGGATATATGACAGTCGTTATTACAGATGTTATTTTAGGAATTATTTTATTCGCTGGCTTTCTCCTCTTGACAATACTATCGCTTGTTGAAATCGGGGGCTTTTCTGGATTATCACAACAATTGCCTAGTGACATGACTTCATTATTTGGTTATGAACAAATGGGTGCACTCCCTGCTATATCTTTAGCAATCGTAACAGCAGTTGGGGTAATGGCAACACCTTCATATCGACACCGTATTTATTCCGGAAAAAATATAGACACTGTCAAAAAGTCTTTTTACATCACAGGTATTTTAATTGCTCTATTTTCTGTATTTCCAGCTATTGCTGGTATGTCTGCGAAAATTTTAAATCCAAATATTGACGATGGGTTCGCTTTTCCATACTTGGCAACTGAAGTTTTTCCATTATGGATTGGTGCCATTATACTGATTGCCGGTTTAAGTGCCACATTATCATCAGGTAGCTCAGATTATATCGTTGGTGTAACCATTTTGCTTCGTGACGTTTACCAAGTTTTTACCGGCAAAGTCCCAGAAAAGGAAAAAATGGTTCTGTATTCGCGAGTATCATTAATCGCCATTTTAATTTTTGCATTAATTCTTACCTTAGGCGCAACAAATATTATCGACTATATTTCCAACTTTATTTCAACTGTCATGTCAGGTTTGCTCGTCGCTGCTTTGTTAGGTAAATTTTGGGGTCGGGCAAATTGGCAAGGTGGTTTAGCAAGTATTATTGGCGGATCCATCATTTCATTTATTATTATGCTGAATGATTCTCTATCTAGCTTTTGGGGAAATCCAATTATTCCATCTATTTTAGGTGCACTTGTATTAGGTGTTATAGTTTCGCTCATAACACCAGCATCTACAGTATCAAAAGAGGAAGCTCTAAACATATTAACAAAAGAAAGAGCAAAAATGGATGAAGGAACAATAGAAGATAGTTTAGGAAAACGTAACAAAAAACAGCGCTTTAGTTAATAAAAAACGGCTTCTTGAAAGAGAAGCCGTTTTTTATATTTAACTTATATTCTAGACAATCATATATGTTCGTACTCTTTAAGCAATTGATTGACAATGCGTTGAATAGATTGTTGCTTTCGTATAGGTAACGTTTTTAACTGTTGTAATGTTTCTTTTAAAGACGGGTTCATCATGATATATTCAGTAAGCTCAATCATTTCATCTTCAATAGATTTTTGTTCTGTTTGATAAATATACTTAAATTCTTTAATGACATCTTGATGAAAGATTTTATTCCCTACAAGATGGTCAAGAGATATTTGAAATATATGACTTAATTTTAATAAGGACAAAATATCTGGAACAACTAATTCGTTTTCCCATTTAGCAACAACAGACCGGGACATTTGTAATTGATCAGCTAATTGTTGTTGGGTTAAATTGTGTTGCTCCCGAAAAAATTTAATATTTTGCGAAATTTGTTCAACATCCACTACTAATCACACTCTTATTTTAATTTCAATATCTACTAATTATATGTTTCCAGGATGTAATTTTAGGCTATCATAAGAATAACAGTCGTTTATATAATGACTTGTTCTTTATAGGAACATATTGTAAAATATACGTATATAGAACGGTTATGAGGTGTTTTATATGTATACTTGCTTCATTTTTCATTATTCAAACTTTACAACACCATTGAAAAAGCATACGATTAAACAATTTATACAAAATAAACAACTTCATTCGAACACACTAGACCCTAATGAATCATTAATTATTTATGCTCAACAAATGGAAAAAATAGACGTTTGGCAAACAATTTTAAACTTTGAAATAGAAGGGATAACAGTTGGCTACGGTTTTGGCAAGAACAAAAAAGAAGCATTTCATCAAGCAAAAAAACGGCTCACTGATATTTTACATGAATTAAAAATAGACTTTTTACCTGAAGGATAGAAATTAAGATGTTTTATGACTGTATCAATGTATGCCAACAATTAATGTTTAGCGTTACTGGTTCAACATTTATCTCAACAAAACAATTATAAACAATCGCTAAAAAAGAACCTCTAAATCTTCAGAGGTTCTTTTTAACATAAAACAATAACTTCCTTAGGTGTTGTTTGTGCTGGAATACTTTTTGTTGAATGACTATAAATAACAATGAGGTCTCGGTCATTTAAACTATGTGAAAATATTTGCCCATTTGTTGTTATTACTTTTGTAGAAGGTTGAATATGCAAAATAAGTTGCCCGTCTTGACTCATAAGATCACGGTTAAAGTAGCTTACCTTCACGTAATCACGCATTCCTTCCTTAACCATTACGAGGGCGATATATTGAGGCGGATAGATCATTACAGCAGGCGCGTGGGCATCATAATATCCGGTCACCATATCTCCAATCTTAATCATCGCTTGATTGACAACATAAGTGCTAGGTGTGAGAATAAAATTGACTTGCGCACCGGCTTCATTTTGTAAAGATATAATCTTCGTACATCCTTCACGGTATTCACCAAAATGAATATCTTGTATAGCCACGACACGACCACTAAACATTGCAAATTGTACCATTTTTAATGACCCCTTAGAAAATGATCTTCTCCATCGTATGCATACGCCTCTTCATTAGTTATTAAAAGATATTATTTATACAATCCATGTGTGTAAACTTCAGCAATATTTTTTGCCATTGTTTGCGGAGAAATACTTGTTTCATCCAGGATCAAATCCCATAAATTATTTTCAACCGTATAAAACAGTACACTAGCAACAATTTCAACATTATAATTACTATTTCTTGCTAATTTTTTCTCAATCGCGCAAGAAACATTTTGTGCAATACGATGTATGAAGCGCTGACTAATTTCTTTCCATTCATAGTAAATTTTTGATGATAACCAAATAGATTCATGAAAAACTTGTAAAAGCTTTTTATGTTTAAGTGCAATCTCAACAAGACTCTCGATATTTTTTAGTATAAATCGATAAGCTTCTTCCTTAGATTCAACAATATACTTATTGTTTGCTATTGAAATAAATAAATTAATCGGTTCCTTCACGATGGTAAAAAACACATCTTCTTTACCATTTGGAAAATGATTATACACAGTGCCATATCCAACGTTTGCTCGCTTTGCTATATTAACGATCGTCGTATTTTTAAAACCATTTTCTAAAAACTCTTTTCTTGCAGCTTGTAAAATTTTCCCACGATAATATCTCGCTCGATTATTTCTTCGATCTATTTTAGTCTGTGACATATTTAGTCATCCTTTAATTATTTTATAAAGCTTACAATATACTCTATCATATAGATTGTAAATTTTTAATAAATTTTATTGACCTAATTATTCGATAATTATATACTATTTATTAAGTGATATCGTATCATATTCTGAAAATTGAAGGTGAGATCATAAATGAAAAATATAGGAAGTAAAACCCAATATAACATTTATTTAACAATGCAAAATCCCGATCCGAACCGTTTACCTGTTATATACGAAGAATGGGAAAGAATTGCCCGTGAAAAATTAGACGATGGTCCATATTATTATATCGCCGGAGGTGCTGGAGGACATCGTACAATGGAGGCTAATATAGATGCCTTCGATAAATGGAAGATCATGCCTAAAATGTTACGAAATGTAAAAGAGCGTAATCTATCTATTAAAATGTTCGAACAAGATTTTCTTTCTCCTATATTCATAGCTCCAATTGGTGTACAGTCGATTATTCATCCTGATGGAGAAATCGCTTCTGCTAAGGCTGCTGCAAAGTTAGGCATACCATACATAACTAGTTCTGCCTCTACAATTCCAATGGAGGAGATCGCTAAAGTAATGGGGAATAGCCCGCGTTGGTTTCAACTTTATTGGAGTAAAGATTATGATGTTACAGCTAGTTTTCTTAAACGAGCAGAAAAATCCGGGCATACAGCAATTGTTGTTACTTTGGATACACCTATGATGGCTTGGCGTGAATATGATTTAAAAAATGTTTATCTTCCTTTTCTAATTGGAGAAGGTGTTGGCAATTATTTCACAGATTCAACATTTTTAAAAAAATTGGATCAATCGCCTGAGGAGGACCCGACAGCAGCAATCCTTCATTGGGCAAATATTTTCGGTAACCCAGGGCTAACATGGGATGATCTAGCTTTTATCCGAAAACATACAAATCTGCCGATTATTTTAAAAGGTATCATGCATCCCGAAGATGCTAAAAAAGCTCTTGAATATGACGTCGATGGAATTATTGTTTCTAACCATGGTGGCCGTCAAGTCGATGGATCATTAAGTGCGCTTGACGCTTTATCACATATTAGCGACATCATTCAAGACAAAATACCATTATTAATGGATAGCGGTATTAGACGTGGCTCTGACATTATTAAAGCAATGGCTCTTGGTGCAAAGGGGGTGCTCATCGGTCGCCCTTACGCATATGGGCTTGCTGTTGCCGGCGAAAGTGGTGTTAAAACAGTTTTACAACATTTACTCGCTGATTTAGATTTAACATTAGGTTTATCAGGCATAAATAACGTTCAACATCTCGACAAGTCTATTTTAATGAAAGCATAACTTTTCACTAAAAAAGGAAATGCCATGATATAACCTTAAGAAAGTGGTGATTCTAGATTGACATATAACGTAATCGTCGTTGGTGCAGGTTTAGCTGGTTTAACAGCAACCAATGAACTAGCAGATCAAGGAAAAAAAGTTTTATTGCTTGATCAAGAACCTAGAAACTCACTTGGCGGGCAAGCTTGGTGGTCTTTTGGTGGCTTATTTTTAATCGACTCCCCAGAACAACGTTGGATGGGGATTAAAGATTCTAAAGAACTAGCTTGGCAAGATTGGCTTGGTACTGCTAGCTTTGACCGTGAGGAAGACGAAGATTATTGGGGAAAAAAATGGGCAGAAAAATATATTGAATTTTCCTATCAAAAAAAGCGTGAGTGGTTACGCAATATGGGCGTTCGATTTTTCCCAATTGTCGCTTGGGCTGAACGAGGTGGCTATTTAGCAGAAGGTCACGGAAATTCCGTTCCCCGCTTTCACATTACGTGGGGAACTGGTCCAGGATTAGTTGAGCCATTTATCAAGCGATTACATGAACATATTAAAAATGGCCGTGTCGTATATAAACCTAGACATCGCGTTGATCAAATCATTCAAGAAAATAAGCAAGTAAAAGGTGTTCATGGATCCATTTTAGCGCAAAGTCAAGCGAAACGCGGGGAAGCAAGCAATCGAGAAGTTATTGACGAATTTACATATACAGCAGATGCTATTTTAATTTCGAGTGGAGGGATTGGTGGAAACTTTGATCTTATTCGAAAAAATTGGCCTAAGAGATTAGGCCCGCCACCAAAACGAATGATATCTGGCGTACCAGCACATGTTGATGGGCGTATGCTTGCAATTGCCGAAAAGGTTGGCGCGCGCATCGTCAATCGAGATCGAATGTGGCATTATACAGAAGGTATTAAAAATTGGAATCCTATATGGCCAAAACACGGGATTCGAATTCTTCCTGGCCCTTCATCCCTATGGTTCGATGCTGAAGGGAATAGATTGCCAGCCCCTAACTTTCCAGGATTTGACACACTCGGGACGCTTGCAGCCATTCAACAAACGGGCTATGACTATTCTTGGTTTATATTAACAGAGCGAATGATCGAAAAAGAGTTTGCTTTATCTGGTTCAGAACAAAATCCTGATCTAACCGGAAAAAGCTTTTTACAAGTTCTAGGGCGTCTAAAATCTGGTGCCCCTAAACCTGTTCAAGCTTTTATGGATTATGGTGAAGATTTTATTATCGCCAATTCAATAGACGATTTAGTCGAGAATATGAATAAATTAACTGAAAGAAATTTATTAAATCCCGCGCACATTAAGCGCCAAATCAAAGCTCGTGACCGCGATATTGAAAATACATTCACCAAGGACTTACAAATAACGGCATTGCGAGGTGCGCGTCACTATATCGGTGATAAACTTATAAGAGTTGCTAAACCACATAAAATACTTGACGCTAGATATGGTCCATTAATAGCCGTACGACTTAATATTTTAAGTCGTAAGACACTTGGGGGGTTACAAACAAATTTATCTGCACAAGTTCTTAATAAAATTGGCGAACCGATCCCTGGCCTTTATGCAGCAGGTGAAGCTTCCGGCTTTGGTGGAATCCACGGCTACCGCTCTTTAGAGGGAACCTTTCTTGGTGGCTGTTTATATACTGGCCTTGTTGCCGGACGCGCAATTTCTAAAATCTTGTAAACAATTAATTATAAAAAGTATCAATTATGCAGCACCATCCTTAATGTCAGTCATACGAAACGGTGCATAAATTAATGCAATGATTAAGAAAAATCCTAAATACCCAATAATTGAGTAAACTTTTGAAACTAATGTTGTAAATCCAAGAAAACTAGCCATAAAACCGAAAATAAGTGTAACGACTGTCGCGATATGTGAAGCTCTCGTTCCCATTTGAAAAAAGCGTGCAACGAAACCATAAAACATACCAAGTGCCGTATTAAAAATCATCCCAAATAAAACCATTGACATTATAAAAGAAAGGATGGGTGAAATATCTTCGACTATTTTTAACAAAGGTAAATCATAAGTAGCAACGATATTAACTTGAGAAAAAATGGCTAGATAAGCTAATGTAATCATCACACCAATACCGAGCCCTCCGATTAAACCACCGATTGCTGCAATTCGCTCATCCTTTTCCGCTCCACCGGTTACAAGCGACATGCCTGCTCCGACTGCTATATTAAAAGAAACATAGTTTACTGCTGAGATGAACCAATTTGGAAAAGTTTTTTCTTGACTTAAAGCAATTGGTTTTAATTCAGCAAAAGATAAATCCATTGTAAACATACTATAGATTGAAATGATGACAATAAAAATTAATAAAAACGGTGTAATACTTGCAATAACACTAATAACTTTATCTAACTTTAACATCATGGATAAGATGACGAGTATTGTCATAATCGCACTTCCAGCAAAAATTGGAAGGCCGAACTGTTGATTAACCGTTGATCCAGCACCTGCGATCATTACAACACCAACACCAAACAATGTAAAGATAATAACGATATCAACAATGACACCTAAAAAACGCCCGCTAATTGCATAAATCGCCTTTTTATGTGACGTTACTTGTAATCTACTGCCTAACTTCATTAAGGTCATACCTAAGTATGCAAACAAAACTGTTGAAACAATCGCACCTAAGATACCTAGATAACCGAAACTCGTGAAATATTGCAAAATTTCTTGTCCTGATGCAAATCCAGCACCTACAATAACCCCAATAAAAGCGCTACCAATTTTAAGTATACGAAACATTGTAACCCTCCTACTACATGCTTTATGTTTTTTCTGTAATTTTAAGTTGTTTTATATGTTTTTAAAATCCTATATCATGTAGACTACCATTATTAATTGTTCATACAAATCTCTATTAAGATTATCCTTAATAGAGATTGCGATAAGGACTTACTATGAAATTCTTTCAATTAAAAACTGCTTGACTTCTTCTTTCGCTGGCATTCCAGTTTGCGCACCATTTTTTGTTATGGAAAGAGCTGCAGCTGCATTTGCTAATGTTATCGCATCGTACATTTTTCTTCCACGAGCAATTTCCGTTGCAAGTGCTCCATTAAAAGTATCCCCGGCTCCCGTTGTATCTACGACATTCACCTGATGGGCTGAAATCATTCGCTTCTGACCTCGTTCGTTATAATAGGCAACACCTTCTTTTCCTAACGTAACGATTATTTTATTTTGAAATGTCACAAAGAAATCATCTTGTTGCATGGCACGTTCTTCTATTTCATTTGGCGTAAAATACGTGACGTGTTCGTACATATGTTTAGATATTTCTTGAAAAGGTGCAGGATTCACAATGACCTTAACCCCTAGCTGATGGGCTAACTTAACGGTGTAAAGAACAGTTTCCATCGGAATTTCAAATTGCAATAAAACGACATCACTATTTTTTATTAAATGTTGATGTTGCTTGACGATCTCAGGGGTGACAAAATCATTAGCCCCCGGTGCAACGATAATACGGTTATCATGTTGTGATAAAATAATATTAGCTACACCTGTTGCTTTTTGTTTTGTTTGCACAATACCTTCGATATGAATATTTTCCCTTTTTAAATGCCCTATAAGCGAGTCACCAAAGGCATCATTTCCAACAGAACCGATCATGGAAACATTGGCACCGAGTCTTGCTGCTGCTACAGCTTGATTAGCTCCTTTTCCACCGGGAAATGTTGCTACATCTTTTCCGATAACTGTCTCTCCTTGCTTTGGGACCGTGTCTGTCGTAATGGTTACATCCATATTAATGCTACCAATCACGCAAATTTTCGGAACAATCATTTTGTCTCCTCCCGACTTTATTAACATATGTTATGGCATATTTATGTTTACAAAACACGCTTTTAAGTAATTGCTTGAAAATGTAAAATATCTTCCGCAACAATCGCTAATCCTAAATATGTTCCGATAAGTACACACATTCCAACAACGATTGTTTTCCAGCCAAATTTTACAAAATATGTCCATGGGCGTCCAATAGAAATTCCAGCATAAGCTAATATCGGTGTTGCAAGCAGTCAATAGATCAACTTCTTCTGTCCAAGCTACTCTTCACATAAACCTAACTTATTACTGCTTCGTTCAGTCCCTCCTCTTTATACAGTTTAGACAGATATACATTATCTTGTATATTTTTACATATAATAATGTTAAATGTTCTAAAATGTCAAGTTAATGTGGCAACGAATTTGTTTTTTCTTATCATCATGGAAAAAATCAATAAAAAAATTTTCCCTTGCTCTTCAAAAAATCGAGCAAGGGAAAGTAATGTTTAATGAAAAACACCGGATTCTTTTGATTTTTTAACTAACTTATTCGTGTGCGCATTGATCGGTCCCTTTAATAAGGCACCAAATATAATCGCTATAACGCCAAATAGCGCGAGCATCAATACATCTGTTAACGCATTGCTCCAAATAATACCACCGACCGCCTCACGCATGAGGCCAATCGCATACGTGAAAGGTAAAAATGGGCTAATCATTTGGAAAAACTTAGGTAAAAGGACAACGGGATATGTTCCGCCAGAACCGGCTATTTGAAGTACAAGAAGTATAATCGCCGCAGCTTTACCGACATCTCCGAAAATAGATACGAATGTGTAAATAACTGTCATAAAAATAAAGCTAGCAAATAACCCGAAAATAACGAACCAAACTGGATTAACAATCTCTACTTGAATTAAGAAAAGATCACCTAGTGTAACAATAATCGATTGTAGAAAACCAATTAACACAAAAGTAAATTTCTTTCCGAAATAAACCTCTCGCAAGTTAAATTGTTCAGGATGCGTTACATCAGTTGTTAATAAAGAAATGAGAAGTATACCGCCAACCCATAATGATAAAATAGTATAAAATGGCGTCATCCCAGTACCATAATTTTCAATGGAAAATACTTTATTTTCATTTAATGTGACCGGCTCTTCAAAAAATCCTTTCTCAGCATCGGGATCATTTTGCAAAAGATCAATGATTTCATGAATATCGGCTTCGTTTTGAATATCTCTAATTTTATCCGCTAGCTCAGTGACTTTATCATAAACATAAGGGTACTCGGCGAGTACATCTTCAAGCAAATCTTCACCTTCATCTAAACTATCACTTGTTCGATTAAGTAACTCATCAACCTCAGGAATTGTTTTTTGTACGTCTCGTAAAATACGCTTCGCATTTGCTAATGTTTTTTCAGCATCTGCAATTTCTTCTAAAACGACCGGTTCAATTGTTTCTTCATATACTTGCTCTAACTCTGTTAAACGATCTTCAGCCCCGGACGTTATATCACGTATAGAGGATAAAATTTCGTCAAAGTCTTCTTTCTTCTCATTCATTAAAGTTGTTAATGCATCCGTATATTCATTGCTGTTATGTAATATTCCGTTTAGTTCGGCAACATGGTCAAGTACTTCTTTTAAAAGAGCAATATGTTCCTCATTTCGTTCATCATCATTTTCCATTTTCCGCAAAATATTTTGTAACGTCTCTTCTATATTTTCTAAAGAGCTAATCGCTTCTTCAACGTCTTTTTCGATGTCGCCAATGATTCCTAAATCTTCTTCAAAATCTATATCAGACTCATCAATTTCTTCAATGACACGATCAACTTCCGTTATATGTTCCTTCGCCTTTGCTATTTCATCTTTTAAGCGTGGTCCAATCTTAGTGACGCGCTTTTCTGCTTCTTCTAAAACATCTGTTACTCGATCAACTGTATCTAAACCAGAATCAACACCACTTTCAACATTTGGCAATTCTTTCTTTATTTTTCCAACGATATTTTGCGCTTTTGAAGCATCAGACAAGGTGTCATCTAACGTTTCATGAATATCGGGTAAACGTTTTTCCGCGTCAAATACATAATCCTCAAATTTTCGAATATCAGGTAGCTCTTCCTCTAATTCAAGACCTATTTCATTAAATATATCAAAAATAATACCATTTACTGTCGAGATAAAATTACTACTTATATCATCGACAATAACACTTGCACCTTTTTCTGTAATTTTCGGAGCAATCGCATTTAACTTCTCATTGACATAATATTCCACTTTCGCTTTTTCCGGATGAGCTTCAACAACTGTACCTAACTTTTTTGAAAAATCTTCTGGGATAACAATAAAAGCAAACAAATCCCCTTCCTCTAATTGCTCCATGGCAGACTCGCGGTCTGTGAATGTCCAATCCATCGAGTCATCGTCTTTTAATGTATCAACTAATTCTTCTCCAACATCAATATCTTCATCGCGAACAACTTCGCCTTTATCCTCATTCACGACACCAACAGGCAGTTGATCCGTGTTGCCATAAGGATCCCAAGACGCATAAATATTCAACCATGCATAAAGCGACGGTAAAAAGACAAGTCCACCGATAATGAGTAAAGCGACCCAATTCGTCCCTATATTTTTTAAATCATTGATAAAGATCTTTAAACTATTTCTCATCTGTCACACCATTCCATCTTCACATCATTATAAATTATTCGCTTCAAAACTAACCTATTAAAAAAAGAATAGTTTTATTATTAACATGTGGTACTAACTATTCTTAGCTTATTGCAAAATCAACATATTATCCTTTTGAATACAAAGAATTTCATTTTATAATCTGTCTCGATGCCAAAATTCCTACAGAACATAAGTAATTATATCAAACATTAATAAAGAAGGAAAAAAATGTGATAATAAACTATGTAAGATTAAAAATATCGATTTTTAAAAATCATTTAATTAATAACTAATTTATGTGTCAAAATGGAATTCATTCATTTTATGGCTAAAAAATAAACCGCAGGTGATTATCTGCCTGCGGTTTATTAGCAATATTATTTTACAACCGTACTTTTTCCTAAGCCATTTCACTATTAAACGATCGTCCATGAACCTTTCATCGTCACATTAGCAGCTTTAAATGTTCCATATACTGGACAACGAGCCTCAACTTGCTTTTTTAATTCCTCAAGACGTTCCTCTGATTCAGTTGTTTTTACATCAACATTTAACGTAACAGTCTTAAAATATGTGCGAACATCTGGATCTCCCATAAATCCTCTCGGATCAAATTCCCCACTTACATCTATCGATAGATCTTGTAAATCAAAATCCATTTCCTTAGCAACTGCATGTGCCACAACATTACTGCAACCGGCTAAAGCTGTCAGCATATATTGTAAAGGATTAGGCCCTTCGTTATTACCTCCCATTTGTGGTGCTTCATCTACTATCACATCATGTCCACCAGCGTTGACCAAAGTTTTCATACCTTTACTTTTACCAGAAACATGCATTTTCATCTTTTTCACATGTACAACCTCCTCATTTATACATTTAATAGAAGTAATCTCTACACTCTTAAATATACTATGAGGGGTATATTTTGTAAAAAAATGAGCTCATGTTACATGGCAATAAATATTTTCTGCTTTGCATATTTATCTCAAGTGATTAAAATGAGTGCAAAGTCATGAAAAATTTCCTAAACTTATGATGTTCACTGTTTGATTATATTTTTCGGAGGTACATGATGAGAGAAAATAACAACCAATACGTTGAAATCTGGGGAGATCACGTCCAAATTAGCGATGTTATGCTTTCAGTTATTATTTCAGTAACATTAGCCCTTGGTGGGTTTATTTTAGCACCAAATGAAGAACCAAAACCTTTAATTTTTGGCTTAATTGGAAGTGTTGCTGGATTTATTATAAGTAGTATTTTTATTAAGCCAAAACGAACATTGACAAAACGATAGGGAGATGACTTAGGATGGATATCGTAATAATTTCACAAATGATAATTGCAAGTATCATAGGAGCAACCGTATATACGTTAATTGGTATTGCCCCCGGAACAGATGAAACGGCCGTTCTAGCACCTGTTACGATTGCGCTTGCTCTGCTTGGCATATCACCACATGTACTATTGGCATTTTTTATTTCTGCTATTGTCGCCAAAAAGTTAACAGATTCAATTCCAGTAGCTGTCGCTGGTATTCCTGGTGGCGTTATGTCTGCACCAATGGTCGAGCATGCTATGGTTTTAAAAGAATATGGCATGCCGGATGTAAGCATTCGAAAAATGGCTTCTGGTTCCATCATAGGAACAATTGTATCAATTCCTACTAGTATTTTAATCGCCTATTTAATTCTTCCTTATGCGGATAAACTTAGTGAATATGCTGGATTAATCTTTTTTTTAGGAGCTATTTTTCTCGCTTTAATGACACAAAATAAAATTTTGTCACTCATAATCATTATCCCATTTGCCCTTTTAATCCAGGGACTTCGGCACTTATATTGGACATTTGAAATCGTCCCTAAAGATGTTGAAGTATTTACATCATTCTTTTTAGGTATTACGATCGGTCCCATCGCCTTTACTTTTTTTCAATTATTAAGTAAGACATATCGTCAAAATATGCCTCGGTTTGGCAAAAAAAACATTCAATTAAAGATGTCAGAAAAAGTAAAAGGCTTTCCAAACCCCTTTAAAATTTTAACAAAAAAAGAAACTAAAACATCGCTTTTGGGCAGCTTATTCGGTTCCATAACGTTTTTCCTAACCCCTGTAGGGATGACTGTTTTCTGGGGCGAGATTCTCTCTAGACATATTAAAAATCCGATTAAACGCGCCTCAAGAGCTATTTCAACAATGGATGGACTAACGAATGCATCATATATCGCTGGTACATTAGTTCCTCTCATTGCGATTGGTTTACCAATGTCACCAATGGCAATCGGACCAGCGGCAGGATTGTTTAATGCACCGCCTGTTTTTACACCTGAGCACAACATACATCATATACTTACGATGAAAGAAATGTTACTTGCGACAATCATTGGTGCAAGTATTGCTCTTTTGATTACATTTTATCTGACGATTAAATATTCAACACAAATCGTTGCCTTTGTCTTTAAATATATTCCACATGAAGCTTTAATCGGACTTTTCGCTGCCCTCGTCATAATGCTTGCATACATGGACGCTGGCTGGCCGAATATTTTCGGTACAATCATTGTCGCTTTAATTGCTGGTTTATTGCATAAAAATGGTGTCAGTTATGGTGTTTTATTCATGGCTTTATATGCCGCACCATGGATTCTTGGACTATTTTAAATAAAATTTTAGCAAAAAGGACTAACAATACTCATATCAATTAAAAAAGTAGTTCAATTAAAACTGAACTACTTTTTTTATAATATTTCTGTTTTAAATTCATGATTCTTCCATATCTTCAAAGGCCTCAGGATAAACGACTGAATCAAATACTTCGTTTGTTTCAATATTTTCCATTAATATTTCGACATCATAGTCATCGGCATCAACGCCATCAAATAACTGATAATAAAGCGCTGAAACAGCTAAGCTAAATGTTGCAAGTCCATCCAAACTATTTTCATATTCTTCTTGGTTAACGGATAGTGTAAACTTTGAAAAGGAATCATTCGCTGTAATGTCTTCAATCGACGCATAATCTTCATCATTTACAATCTCATCAATTGTTTCTTGAATAGATGTTTTAATCTCCCCCATCATTTCTTTATGAGTCGATTTAGACATTTTATATGTTAAAGATCCATCATCGTTTTCCTCAACCTCAGAGACGCCTGCATCTTCTGCTTCCGCAATTACTTCTTTTTTATCTTCACCTTCTAAAAAAGAGGATGGGATTGTTACTTCAACATTTAAAAGTCCTTTGTCAACATCAACCGACCCATCTTCATCTGTTTCGTTTTCTTTAGTACTTTCAACCTCTTCCTCACCATTGCCACTACAAGCGCTAAGTGCAAAAATAGCTGCTAACAAGATCACTAAAAATTTTCTCATATATGTATCCTCCATTAGTTTTTATAAACACTTATACCTTAACATATAAAACCATTTATCCGTCTAGCAATATTTAATATTTTAATAACAATAAAGATGAAGATTAACAGACGCGACTATGCTGCCAATGCAATCAAAATAAATTCATAATATTCATGCAAGAACTGATCATGATCAATTATGAATACCATATAGGTGATCAAGAATGGCACTAAACGTACGATAAATATAAAGATTAAACAATATCAACGTAACTATTGTGAGCGTAAAGCGATTGGGAAAGAGGGATTAGCTAATGAATGACTTGTTTAAGTTGCTTTAACTGCTTGAGTTTTTATGCCAGCAGGTTGGATCTCTATATTATCTATCTAGTGATTAGTAACAGATACATTTGTCTGAACGTTGTTTACTTCTGATTCAGTAGCATTCATTCGCATTAACAGAGTCAACAATTATAAAACTAATGAAAAGGCAATAACAGCAACAGTAAACTTAATAAAAGTATCTTTCAATTTCAATATGTATTTCTCTTTTTCTTATAAAAACAAATAAAATGCTTAATCTAAACCCTTTAACAAAACTTTAAATTTATCTCCCTTAAAAACAATTACTTAATATTTTTATCCAGCCAAATATTGCAAGACAAATTAGTATAATCCAAAAAAACTAACACGAAAAATTTTTGGAAGAGAATAACAGTAAGACACAATCTTTAATGAAGATTTATTATCATTACTTTTTTCATTACATTATTACCGCTCCTACCTTAATAATTTAGACAACTAAACTGTATTAATTTATTTATAACGGGTTTAACATACACTAATTAATCATCATGGGTATAAAAAACAGGTGTGGTAAGCTGCAATGGCTTTTATTAGCTTTCATAGAAATCCACCCTTCTTATTTTGCGCTTTAAAGATTTTCACCTTGGTTTGTGTATCTAATAATCACCCTAATGACACGGAAAATTTGACACCCATACTTTCAATTTTCCCGTCCTTTGCTGAATGTTTAAGACCGCATTAATAGCAATCATAAAAGATTTTAGTTTTTTATCCTAAAAGAATCAAAAATCTTACTGTGTAACATTTTTGATACAGCTATAACATTAGTGGAAATTCAATAGGTAGAAGTTAAACACAGAGTAAGCAAACTATACTTACAAATAAGTAGTATTGTACTTATGGTCTAATTATTAAATCTAATGTACTGTATTAAATTAAAATACCTAATTACTAGATACATAGAGAGTGTTATATCAAAAAGCGATAATTTCTAGGTTTTTTTTTAGATTGTATGTAAAGTGGAGACGACACCTTTGTTAGTTTGAGTAAAATGTTTACGGGACTATAGATGCAATATTTAGATAATCGTGTAAAGAAATAAAAAGTGTATCCTACCTTAATTATAATAGTTTTACCGCAAAACTAACAAAGGGAAGACCACATGACTAATAATATCAATAGTTTACCTACTATAAAAAAGTTGAACAAAATCTTTATCAGGAACTTCAAAATGTGTATAAAAAATATACTTGTTTCTATCTTGGAAAATAGATGATTGGTTAATGAACCATCGTAATTTTGATCGTTATGCAAATCAGATAAAGCAGTAATATACCGCCGGTACAATGTTTGGCCCAATTACAATTAGAAGAAGAAAGTGTTTTGACCGACAAGAAAGGAATCGTATGCTTTATTAGATCAATATTTACAGTTTGAAGGCAGTCATGCTCTTTAGTCCCTTTTTTAACTAAGATGACAATGAAATGGACGTTAAAGGACTTTCTTATCGTGATACTCGGGATCGGTTTATTGATACTAGGATATCAATCGATAAATCATGAAACAAATCGACAAGAGTTTTAAAGATTAATTCGAAAAAACTATGATTATCAAGTAGAAGATCTAAGGATCTTTATATATAAATATTCATCGAGTGTGTGTAAAAATATTCGATTAGGTATAAGTTTTTTTTAATTGTACTTTTAATACTTTTCCACTAGCCGTTTTTGGAAGCTCCTTAATAAAATCTACCGAACTGGGGCACTTAAAATGGGCCAAGCGACTCCGACAAAACTTAATTAATTCTTCTTCTGTAATATGATAACCGTCCTTTAAAACGACAAGCGCATGTGGCGTCTCACCCCATTTTTTATGGGCAATAGGGATCACTGCGCAATCATTAACGGCCGGGTGTTCAAAAATTATATCTTCAACCTCAATCGATGAAATATTTTCTCCGCCACTAATAATAATATCTTTTTTACGATCTACTACTTCAATACGTCGACGATCATCCATTGTTCCCATATCTCCCGTGTAAAGCCAGCCATCTTTTATTATTCTTCCTGTCTCATGTGGGTCTTTCCAATATCCTTGCATAACTCCATGGCCTTTGACAATAATCTCTCCAACCTCCTTTCCATCTTTTGCAACATCTTCACCATCTCCATTAACCACTCGAACCCGTGAACCGATCATTTCATAACCAATTTTGGCTTTTGCTCTATAATAATCATCACTAGTTAAATCATAATCTTCCGAAGATATATATGAAGTTGTACTTAAAGGTGCTGTTTCGGTCATGCCATATACATGCAAGAACTTCCAGCCAATTTTCTCTTCAATTTTTTTAATAAATGCTTTCGGTGGAGCGGCTCCTGCAATAACTACTCGTACATCTTGTTTTATTGTTGGTTGCATTTTTTCATGTGTATTTATAATACTACCTAATACAGTAGGTGCCATATGCATCACAGTAACGCTATATTCTTTCATTTTCTGTAATATGATCTTAGAATCAACTTTTCTTAACATTACTTGTGTAGCGCCATTTGCCGTATAATAAAAAGGTGAGCCCCATCCATTAACATGAAACATCGGTAGAACATGAAGTAACACATCTTGGTCGGTTACATGTAAATGATGCATTGCTGACATTGCATGTAAATAATTATTACGATGCGACAATATAACACCTTTAGGTTTTCCAGTCGTCCCGCTTGTATATAACAAAGAACAAAAGTCATTTTCATCTAAAACGTTACGTTTAAAGGCTAATGTCGAATGGTTCTTTAACCAATTATCATAAGAAATAAATCTATCAAAATCATTTCCCAAGCCATGAACAATTATATTCTCAATCGTCTTTAATTCATTTATGATCGGTTTAATAAAGTGCAATAATTCATAATCAACGAAAAGAACTTTACTTTCACTATGATTTAAAATATACTTATACTCCTCCGGTTTTAATCGGATATTTAATGGTACCATAATTGCCCCAAGCTGCATAATGCCATAAAATCCTTCGTACATTTCTAAAGTATTTGGGGCTAAATAAGCAACACGATCTCCTTTTGTAATACCAATTTCTTCAAGACCGTGAGATAATTGATTAATCCGTTCATTAACCTCACGGTAAGTGTAATTGTTACCAGCATCATCAATAATAGCTTTTTTATTTCCATATAAATGAACAGCACGATCTAAAAAATCAGTGAGTAAAAGTTGTGACGTCATTAAATACATTCCTCCATTAATAATATTTTATATTAGAACATTTTGATAATACTATATATTCTACTTATTATAATAAAAAAATAAATAAATTTTAGCAAATTTGCCCTAAATATTAATTATTTAAATTATTATAAAATTATATAATAAGTGTAAAATGACAGTTCTAACTACCTTTATTTACATCTTATGATCTTTTATATTAATATAGGTAAGGTAACATACAACGAAGCTTGGAGGTTAGTTTCTTCTGTGAGTGACAAAAATAAAGGTATTTTATTAATGTTAATTTCTTCAATGGGATTTAGCTTAATGGCAATGTTCGTAAAATTAGCCGGAGATATTTCTTCCATACAAAAAACATTGATTCGCAATGCCGTTTCAATGGTCATTGCGTTTGGTTTCGTAGTATACTACAAAGAACGCTTGTTAGGAAAAAAGGAAAATCAAAAATTTTTACTTCTTCGATCTGTACTCGGTGCAGCTGGCGTTATTTTAAATTTTTACGCGATTGATCATCTCGTCCTTTCTGATGCGGACATGCTTAATAAAATGAGTCCGTTTATAACAATCATTTTTGCCGCTATCTTTTTAAAAGAATTCGTCGTTCGTTTCCAAATTGTATCAATAATTATCGCTTTTCTCGGCTCATTATTTATTATTAAACCGACATTCAATTTAGATATGATCCCGTATATGGCAGGTATTTTATCCGCTGTATTCGCCGGAGGTGCTTATACAGTTTTACGTCTGCTTGGGAATAAAGAGCAATTTTATACAGTCGTTTTTTATTTTTCTGCATTCACAACGGTGACATTATTGCCCTATGTCATCATATTTTATGAACCAATGACCTTGAAGCAGTGGATTTATTTACTTGCGGGTGGTTTTTTCGCGACGATCGGGCAATTTGGTATTACTGTTTCATATAAATATGCGCCACCAAAAGAGGTATCTATTTTTTCTTACGCTACTGTCGTATATGCTGGGATTATTAGTATCGTTATGTTCGGTGAAATTCCTGATTTATGGAGTATTCTTGGATATATAGCGATCTTCGGTGCTTCATTTTATATGTTTATAAGAAACAATAAAGACTTCAAGGAAGTTGAACAATAGCAACAAAAAGCCAGTTTCCGTAAAAAGAAACTGGCTTTATATAAAATATATTTACTTCTTACGAGGTGGTCGCCACTTTCCCATGTTTGTTCCTTTGTCTATCTTGCGTTGTATCCGTCTGAAAAGACTATACGATATTTGTACACCTCTATCTCCAAGTGAACTTCCTCGTTTAGTTTGAACCAAATAGATTTAGAAAATGCTATAAGTTAATCTGGATAAATACTTCTAAGTCCATTGATTATATATGTAGGTAGATAAGCGTCAATAACATATAAATCAATTGAAGTACCAAATAATTCAAATCCTATAAAACAGCTGCGATCGGTGCATTAGATGCCACAGCAACGGCAGCTACCACCCCCAACACTTGCCCCAAGTATAGGATCAACACCAAGTAACTCAGCAAAGGGATTTCCAGATAATGCACCAATGACAAACTGCGACGTAACCATTCCACCATAAAAACCCGATCCTAATGTAATCCCAACGAGAAAAGATTTCCAAAAGAAAAGGAATATGATCTCCTTGTAATGCAGTATTCATAATTGGAAGGCTAAGTCCTAAATAATCGACAAAAGTAAATGAAATGAATAAGTCAATAAGTAGACCACCAATAGCAGGGCGCCGAATACGAAAGCGATGTTGAATATAATTAAATAACAACCGCATCTCCCTCAAACATTACAACAAACAACAATGCAACAATTCCACAAAAATCCTAATCACTATAACCTTTAAAAACAACAATTCCGAGAAATTATTGATGACATCTAAAGGGTAATAATCATACGTGATTCCCCATAATTGACTGATTTGAAAAGAAGTAATCCCAGAAATTACTGCAGCAAATAAATAATCATGACGAATTTTTCCCATGGATAATATTTCAACCGCATAGATCGCTCCGGCAATAGGTGTTCCAAACACACTCGCAAAGCCTGCACTTACACCACATGCAACAATTTTTCGTTGTAAACGTAGCCTTAGAAGCAACATCCACCCAAGCGAAGAAGCAAGTGTCCTCCGGTATATAAAGCAGGTCCTTTTTTACCAGCGGAATCACCTGAAGCAAGTGTGACAATCGCAGCAACTAGTTTTATAGGTAAAGTTTTTATTTGAGAGTCTACCTACTTGCTTGTGTACGGCAGCAATAACAGAATCCCTCTACCTTCTGTTTTTCTATAGCCGAAATAAATAAGCAAACCATTTATAAAACCACCGAGCGGTAAGAAAATAAATTGAAGTCAAAATGGTATTTGGGCTGATTTCTCCATTGAATAAAATAATAATCGTAAAAATGTGCTCGCGCCAGTTCCGATAAAGAGCCACCTGAGAATGGTAGCTAGCATAACAAATGGTTCAATATAATTTATGCGCAACAAATGTACCACTCCTACAACCTCTATATTAAACATAGCACGCTTACAATCATTTGTCAGTAAATTAAGATAGTTGTAGGAATTTTAAATATATAACTAACGAATAAACTCTGTTTTACAAAGAATAATTGTGAAACGAAATGATAAGTTAAAGGAAAATTATATATCCTTCGTTCTATTATTGCTACCACTATCGTTAATAACGAGGAGAAAATAAACAAACATAATATATATCTGTAAAACTTAGTATTTTTTAAAAAATTCCAGTTATAAATATAATCATTAAAACGACAGGAATGACAAACTTCACAAGTGGCGACCACCAGTTAAATACTTTAATGGATGTAGCACCAATATTTGTCTCTTCTTGGAATTTTCAAACGTCCAAACGAAAGCTATATATAACACTAATACAAACGCTCCTATTGGCATCATAATATTTCCAGATAAGTAATCTGCAAAATCAAATAAGTTTCTTCCACCGATTAAAATATGTGACCAAATACCGTGAGCTAATATATTTGGAAAACCAACAATAAATATCGCAAGTAAACTATAGATCACAGCTTTCGTTCGTTTGATTTTAAACAATTCGCTTACTGTTGTAACGATAGGCTCTAAATAACCAATTGCTGAGGAGATCGCTGCGAAAAATAAAAGTAAGAAAAACATCGCACCAAAAAGGCTACTAACCGAGATATTCGTTAAAATATTAGACATAGAAACAAATAACAAGCTTGCTCCTGAATCAGGCTCGAGTCCTATAGAAAATATTGCTGGAAAAATAGCTAAGCCTATCAATAATGCAGCAAGGGTGTCCAGTCCAACAATAATGAATGAATCTTGCGGGATATTGCTATCTTTTCTCAAGTAACTGCCATAAATAAAAGCACCGCCACTCGCAATGCCAATTGAAAAGAAACTTTGCCCGAGTGCCGTTAAAATAGCTTCACCATTGATAGCGGAAAAATCAACCGTTAAATACCATTTAAATCCTTCCATAGCTCCTGGAAGTGTAAGTGAGCGAGTAGCTAAAATGATTAACATTATAAATAATGCCGGCATTAAAAACTTATTAGCCCTTTCAATTCCGTTTTCTAATCCTTTTACAGAAATTAAAGCTATTAAAATAGTACAAATAAGCGTTGCGCCAGCCATTAAACTCGTATGAGCAGTCATTTGATCAAATGCAGTCGCATAATCCTCTGTATCTAATCCTTTGAACGTGCCAAATGGAACTTTAAACAAATAAATTAAAATCCAACCCATAATTTGAATGTAATACGTTAAAATAATAAAAGCAACAAGCACACCTAACCAACCAAAAGATACCCAAGGACTTCCCTTTTTCATAATTGCTCTCATACCTAGGACAGGATTTAATTGCGTTTTACGTCCCAAACTAATTTCCATTGTAAATAGCGGAATGCTAATTAACAGACATAAAAGTAAATATAATAAAACAAAAGCGCCCCCACCATATTCACCAACTAAATAAGGAAACCGCCATATATTCCCTAATCCTATCGAAAAGCCAGCCACCGACATAATAAATCCAAATCTGCTTCCCCATTTTTCTCTTGGCAAAAGTATACACTCCCTTCCTAATTATTTTCTAACTTGTAACTTCCGTTAGTGTTAGCGCTTACATTTTTGTTTTTCAATAAATATGTTAACTAATCCATTATTAGATGAAGTATTATAAATCACATCTTTCCTTATACAAATGTATCTATTTATTAGAAGCACAGTAAAAATGACTCAAAAATTTCAGTTACTAGTTAAAGCATTACAAGGGAATTGTCAGATATTTGGGTAGGTTCAAGCAAATATTATGAAGATATTTTATGTTTGATTATTAGTATATCTGTTTTATGGGAAAATGAAGCAACATTCGGAAACAGTTTTTAAGTGATTCATAATCAATCCAAGAACAACACCATCTCCCTTATAATTTAAATCTTATGTTTGTCTCCCATTAATATGACAACATTTCTGTAAGGTTTAAAATACTTTTGTTTCTTTTTTGAGTGTTAACAAATAAATATCCGTCTATTCCAAAATTACAAAACTTGATCCGATCTTTAAAACGAACGTATTATTTTGACAATTTAGAAAAAACATGTTCTAATATACATAACATTAATGTATCCGCTTACATATGAGTTTCTTTATCAAGATTCATAGATTTATATTTTTAAGGAGGATCTTTTAATATGAAACCTTTAATTGAGCTTGATCCGGACAAGCCAGTAAGTGAACAACGTGACGTCATTCAAAACCGTTACCATCCTGACATTCCCGCTGTCGTCAATGTTAAACCCGGAGATGATTTTATTGTAGAATGCTTGGACTGGACAGCAGGTAAAGTAAAGAATAATGATAGTGCAAACGATATACGCGATATGGATTTTACACCAATTCACCACTTATCTGGCCCTATCCATGTTGATGGGGCAGAACCTGGAGATATGTTAGTCGTTGATATTTTAGATGTTGGAACTCATCCAAAACGTAATTGGGGGTATACTGGTATTTGGTCTCAAGAAAATGGTGGCGGTTTTCTGACTGACCATTTTCCTAATGCTCATAAAGCTATTTGGGATTTTAAAGGATCATATTGTACCTCAAGACATCTTCCAGGTGTACGTCTGCCAGAACTCGCTCATCCAGGTATTGTTGCCACCGCACCATCTCATAAACTTTTAAAGAAATGGAATGAACGAGAGAAAAAACTCATCAACCAACATCCTGACCGTGTTCCTCCTGTCGCTCATCCGCCAGAGGGAAAAAATGTCATCGCTGGAAAATTACGTGAAGGATCACCTGAACTCGAACGTATCGCTAAAGAAGGAGCCCGCACAATTCCTCCAAGAGAAAATGGTGGAAATCGTGATTTGAAAAACTTAACTCGAGGTTCTAGACTTTATATACCTGTATTTGTTGAAGGAGCTAAATTAGTTGTTGGAGATATTCATTACAGCCAAGGAGACGGTGAGATTACTTTCTGTGGAGCAATTGAAATGTCTGCAGGATGGTTACACCTTGGAGTCGATCTTATAAAAGATGGAATAAATAAATATGGTGTTAGTCATTCTCTATTTGTTCCTAGCCCAATTGAGCAAAATTTTAGTCCAAACCGCTATCTAGTGTTCGAAGGGTATTCAGTAGATGAAGATGGTAAACAACATTATCTTGATCCACATGTTGCTTATCGTCAAGCATGCTTAGAAGCTATTAACTACTTGAAAAAGTTTGGCTACACTGGTGAAGAAGCTTATCTCATACTTGGTGCTGCACCTATTGAAGGTCATATCACGTCGATAGTAGATATTCCTAATGCTTGTGCTACATTATGGTTGCCGGTAGATATATTCGACTTCGATATTATGCCAAATAGCGATGGCCCCAAAGTTGCTGTAGAGGGTAATACAGCCGCAACAACGAATGAATAGTAAAATAATATAAGATATATACTCATTCAAAAACTACCCTCGGGTAATGAGCCAATCCCTAGGGTAGTCTATAGATACTTTTTGTATAGGTAAATATCTTAAACTAACTATCAATAAATCTTCTATATTCATTCCTAATGATGATCACTATCTTCAAATATCCTATTCATTTTTCTCATTACAGTTTAAAAACAGTAATCTCTTCATTTAATTGCTCTGCTAATTTGGCGAGTTCATCAGCGTTCGCGGAAATTTCATCCATTGAGCTTGAGATTTGCTGTGTAGACGCAGAAGATTCTTCAACACCGGCTGCTGCTTCTTCAGACACCGAAGCTATATCTTCAATAAACTTATTCATACGATTACTATTTTCTGCAATATCTTTTAATCTATTAGCAATTTGTGAAATATTATCAACCATTTCAGAAATAGAACCATCAATCGTTTCGAAGTTTTCACCAGTCTTCTCGATTTGTTGAATTCCTTCTTGTACCTCCTGATACCCATCATTAAGCGATGTTACGACGTCATTTGTTTCCTTCTGAATATTGTCAACAATATTTGTAATTTCTGTTACAGAATTTGTTACTTGTTCAGCGAGTTGTCTCACTTCATCCGCTACAACGGCAAACCCTTTTCCATGTTCACCAGCCCTTGCTGCCTCAATCGCAGCATTTAAAGCTAATAAGTTTGTTTGATCAGCAATATCTTTTACAACTTCTACAAGTTGAGAAATTTCATTAGACTGTTGATCCAATCCACGTACTTTATTTACTGCATCTGAAACAATAGTATCGATTTTATCCATTTGCGCAACAGACTGCTTCATAAAATCAGAACCATCTGATGTTAACGTTAATACTTTCTCTGATGAAGAAGCAATATCTTGGCCTTCTTTCTGCGAAACTTGAACAGATTCAACGAATGTCTGCATCTCTTCTGATAAATTTGCGGCACTATTTGCTTGTGTTTCTGCACCGGATGCTAGTTCCTCCATTGTCGTAACCATTTGTCCGCTACCTTCTTTAACTTCATGAGACGACTCTGTAAGTGCTTTACTACTATTTGAAACTGATTGAGCAGCTTCAGCAACTTTATGTATTATATCTCTCATATTGTTACTTAATGTGTTGACAGCCATCGTCAATTGACCAATTTCATCTTTCCCTTGATAGTCTATTTCCTCAACTGTTAAATTACCATCTGCAATATCGCCTGTTACATGGACAACACGTTGTAAATGATTAGAAATAACTCGACTAACGACGATCATTATGATTAAACCGATAATAATACTAACAATATTTATTATAATTAAAGTGCTCATACTTCGATCCATACTTGACGTTACATTACTCGTTGCAACAGCTTGTTCTTCGTTAACGTTTTCAATTAATCGATTAATTAACTCTACACTCGCTGTTTTTTCTGTACCAATTTCTATATGTAAGTTTGATAAATCCCGCTCGTTTAAATTATCATCTACAATTTGATTTAAAAACAAATCATCTATTGTTTCTTTGTTATCGGTAATATGTGATAATAAAAACTCACTATCTTCATCACCTTTAAATTCATCTATTAGTTGCTCCAAAACATTTTCTAATGCTTCGTTTGTTTCGTGAAATTCATCGACATACTGTTTACTTTCTCCAATCACGTAATGTGATATAAGTGAATCCTTTTGCTCAACCAATAATGCTAATTGAGCTATACTGTCAGATAATTCGCTCTTATCAATGATATTAGCAACATTATCTTCAGCCTTCGTTAACTGACTATATACGATGATTGTTGCAATAACAAAAAGGATCACTGAAATAGAAAAAATAGATAAATATTTTCCGCCAATAGTAATATTTCTAAAAAAATTTAGTTTAGATGTTTGACCGTTACCTTTTTCATTGGATACTTCTTTCTTATTTTTCAATTTAAGGATTTTCAATAATGTTCCTCCATTCCTATAAGCTTAATAGTATATTTGGTTAATTATTAAATGTATGTCAACTGTTATGTGAAAAACAAAAATAGAGCAAATATTTAATCAAAAAGTCTCTAATTTACAAGCAAGTCTTCTTTGACTTTTTGCTATATTACGTTCATTTCTATTTATCGGAATCTTTTCTTATGAGTTTAATTTATATGTATAAAATATTTATTTGTTTATACAAAAAAAGAAGTATCCATAAATCTTTAAAGATTAATGGAATACTCCCTGTAAAAATTGTACACGTAAGGTATACCTTGAACGAACTTTCTCATATTAGAAGTAGACAAATTATTTAAAATCCTACATTTTAATATTCTTTTACAAAACATCAAAGTTACCAAAATATTCCGTCCATCATCTTCAATAAATTTAAATGATAAAATGGCCATTGCGTTTCCTTCTTTAAGCAACCCACTTATTCAACAAACAATTCGACAGGAAACAAGACGACATCCGGTATATACGTTACAATGATCAATACAATGATTAAAGCTATGATTTGTGGTATTAAATACCTAAACATTCTTGGAACTGAAATTTGTGCAATCGATGATGTTACAAAAAGACATACACCTAAAGGTGGTGTAACCATTCCGATGGTTAAGTTTACTGACATAACAATTCCAAAGTGTATGGGGTCAATACCGGCTGCAAGTACTAAAGGTAAAAATAATGGTGTGAAAATAGAAACGGCACTGATTGTATCAATAAACGTACCTGCAATTAATAAGATAATGTTGATAATTAAAAGAAGCATTATCGGACTATCTGCAACATTACCTAACATATCTATAATTTGATTGGGAATTGAATGATAAGATAAAAACCAAATAAACAAAGATGCTGAACCGATTAGAAAAATAATCGTAGCAGTTGTTTTGGCTGTATCTAATAAAATAGGCCAAAAGTCTTTAATTGTAATTTCTTTATATACGAACATGCCTATAATAATGGCATAGACAACAGCAATAACACCAGATTCCGTCGCCGTAAATACACCGCTTACAATTCCGCCAATTATGATTAGTGGCATAATTAGAGCAAGTATCGCATCTTTAGCGCCAACAGCTATTTCTTTTAATGTCGCCATCCGGTCGCTCGATCGATAATTCATTTTTTTGCCTACAATATAACTATAAACCATAAGTGCAAGTCCCATTAAAACGCCAGGGATCACACCCGCAATAAATAAATCACCAATTGATACACTAGCGATAACACCATATAAAATTAGTACGATACTAGGGGGAATAATCGGCCCTATAGTTGACGCACTAGCGACAATACTTGATGAAAACCTCACATCATAACCTTCTTTATTCATCGCCGGTATCATCATACCTCCAATCGCTGCTGCTGCTGCTATAGCCGTTCCCGTAAGTGCGGAGAAAAACATGCTCGCCAAAATTACAACCATCGCGAGCCCTCCAGGTAAGGGACCGACAATTGTTTTAGAAAAATCTATGAGTCTTTTTGAAATTCCACCTTTCGTCATAATTTCACCGGCTAGTATAAATAGAGGCACAGCTACTAACGTGAAATTATCAATACCACTAAAAAGTTTTCTTGGAACATTCACTAATAATTCAGGATCCGACAGCAACATACCAAAAATAGAAATCGACCCTAAACTAAATGCAATAGGTGCCCCGACTAATATGAGAACAAATAATACACCAATTAACCAAATCATTTAAACACCTTCTTAATTTGATAGTACAACATAAATAATGCACTTACTGGTATAGCCATGTAAACATATGCTTTTTTAATCGGAAGCATTCCTACAATTTGACCTGACTCCAAGTTACTTTGAACGAGTAAATACCCATAATATAGTAGCGAAATGATTAAAATTAACATTACTAAATATTGAACGACATTTAAAATTTTTCTAACAATAACTGGTATATTTTCGAATAAGTCAACCTTTAAATGTTCATCATTTTTTACCGCTAATGCTGCTCCAAAAAGTATACTGTATACAAAACTAATCATTAAAGCTTCTTGTGACCATGTAAGCGGATATTTTAAGACATAACGGAAAAATACTTGTAAAAAAGTAATAACGACAACTGATGCTAGACAAAGTGTAATAATAATCTCAAGTAATCGACCGAGAAGATCATCCAATCTTTTAAAAAACATTGAGCAACATCCTTTCATTTTTGACAATTTTTAAAGGAAGGAGGGAATTTCCCTCCTCTTAATTTTAATTATTGCTCATTTTCAATTCTTTCAACTAAGTCTTCTGGCACCTCATCAATAGAAGCCTTCACTTCTCTTGTTGCTTCGCTAAATGCTTCACGGTCTGGCTCTGTAATCGTTACACCGTTTTCTTCAAGCATTTCTATAATTTCATCTTCTTTTTCCGCTAACAACTCTCGATGATACTTCGTTGTTTCCTCAATAGCTTCTTCGATAACCGCTTGTTGACCTTCATCTAATCCGTCCCAAGTGCCTTTATTCATTAACACTACAGCAGGGTTATACGTATGTCCCGTTAATGAAATATAGTCTTGCACTTCATATAACTTCATTGAATCAATTGTCGGCAGTGGATTTTCTTGTCCATCAACAATACCTTGGTCTAAAGCTGAATATAACTCATTAAAATCTACTGGTGTAGGATTTGCATCTAATGCTTTCATATGGTTTTCCCATACAGGAGAAGGCTGCACTCGGACTTTTAATCCTTTCATATCTTCTGGTTTTTCAATTTCTTTTTCATCGTTTGTAATGTGTCTAAAACCAATCTCCCAGTAGCCAAGACCTTTCATATTGTGATCTTCAGCAAGATCGAGAAGCTCCTGTCCGATTTCTCCATCTAGAACACTATAAGCATGTTCTCTATCCTTAAAAATATAAGGCATGCCAAACACATCCATTTCAGGTACAGTGTTTGCATATGAACTATCAGGTGCAACCGTTGTCATTTCTACTGAACCGTCCATTACTTGCTCAATAGCATCCTCTTCACTACCGAGCGTTGCATTCGGATGAATGTCTACATTGATAGCACCATCAGATTTTTCTTCAACTAATTCTTTAAATTTCTCAGATGCTAGATGATATTGATGTTCCTCCGCTCCAGTATGAGCTAGTTTTAAAGTTACTGAGTCAGCTCCTCCATCTGCATTATTAGCCCCATTATCATCTGATCCACAAGCAACGACAAACATTAATATCATCGCAAGAAAACTAATCTTAAAAAGCCTCTTCATCGTAAAACTCCTTTCAATTATTTAGGGTGACGTACTTCATACATAATGCAACCTTCATCTGTTTTCCACGGTCCATGCTTCATGCCAGGTGGTCTTGTCGCAACCATGCCCGCCGTAAACGTTTGTTGCAATGTAAGATCAAAAATAGATCCTTCTATAATAAAAACTTCTTCCCAATAATCGTGAGACTGCACACCATTCAAAGAAGTATCTGTTCCTGGTGCAAACTCTAACACCCTCACTAAATGATCACTATTAGGTTTACCTGATATTAGTCGCTCAGATAAACCATTAACTTTTCCTCCAACAGGCGTTAATGGGAACTTCTTATAATGTGTAAACTCTAATTCCTGTCTTGCCAATATATATTGCCCCTTTCTAGCAATTTTTTATTAATATAGATTTGGAACTCTACTAGAAAAAATCGGAACTTCTTTTCTTACGTCCATAACTTTTTCAACATCTAAAGATTCTGTTAATGTTTCTTCTTTATCACTAGATCCTTCTAGTAAAACATCTCCCCAAGGATCGATCATCATCGACGTTCCACCATACTTAACACCATTTAATGTACCAACATTATTTGATGAAATGACATACATTTGATTTTCAATAGCTCTAGAAAACTGAATATTCCGCCAATGAGATTTCCTTTCAATTGGCCACTCAGCAGTAATAAACAATACTTGTGCGCCTTGTAATGCAAGAGAACGGGCAAGCTCTGGAAAGCGTAAGTCATAGCAAATAATCACACCCATTTTAATGCCATCTAACTCAAATATTTTTGCTTTTTCTTCACCGCCCGTTAAATAAAGATGTTCATCTAGCATCGGCACAAGGTGAATTTTGCTATATTCATGAACACATTCACCCTTTGAATCAAATACATAACTCGTATTATAAATATTGTCACCTATTTTGTTGGCAATAGAACCACCAACGATATTAACTTCTTGTTCAGCTGCAAGCTCACTTAAAAATGATTTTGTCGGCTCACCAGACTCATCGGCAAGTTTATACAATTCGTTTAATTTAAACGAGGTCGTCCATAACTCTGGAAGTATAACTGTGTCTGGATTTTCTTCAGCAACAACTTTTTCTACCCAATTTCTTACTTTCTCTCTATTAGCTTTTGGATCCCCTGGTATAACTTCCATTTGATAAATTGAAAACTTCATCGTATTTTATCTCCTCTCTAAATTTTTAATTTCATAAGTCATTGTTATGTCATCGTTTCTCACAGGATCTTTAAAAGTCATTTTAAATGTCGTACCGTATTGAAAGCCGTTTAAAAGTGGGACAGTACCTGAGAAAAAGATGCCATTTTTTAAAGGAACACTTTTATTTTTCAAAAAGGACTTAATATCTTCGTACGAAAGAATAGAGCTTATATGATCATTTTGGTAGGGCTTCCATTTTCCGTTAATGGAAATTTCAGACATTAATGATAATGAGTCCCAATGCTCTATAACATCATGAAGATGCCATGCTTTTTTTGCAAAAGGTTTATCACAAACTTGTTTTGATTTATTAATATCGATTTCCTCGAGTGATCGATCTGTATGATCACTCCCGACGGTGACATAGACATCATCGTCTGAATCACCAAATATTAAAACAATTTCTGCCTCACCACTCGTTTCATCACCTAAAACCTCGATTACCTCTCGTTGCAATAAACTGCTCGTCCTCATAGGGTATAGCATCGGAATTTCCTCAGGCTCTGGTATGCCGATATTCGCTAGTTCTTTAATATGTTCCTTCGTCTTTTCAATGCTTCTTCCGGTATATCCTAGACAGTATGCTTGATTAATTTGTATTTCTTTTGTTTCTCCGTTTACGTTTAGATTAAAAGTTAAATGCATTCAAAAACCTCCTGTTGTCATACTCCTTAATTACACTTTGAAATGATTGATGACACTTTCTCCTGTAATGTTAAGATGTTCTTTTAAAAACTTCGTTGCTTGATCTGACTTTTTCTCCTCGAGCGCTTGTACGATACTTTTATGCTCCTTGATGACCTCTTCCATTCTTCCTTCTTTAGTGATCGCCGCATGTCCAATTAACAATGTAAGATTGTATAATTCTTCGAAGATTTGCTCCAAAAAGTTTTGTTTAGCAAATTGCAACATTTTACGATGAAATGCTTGATCTAGTTCTATGTATTTAATGCGATCGTTTTCGCGAATTGCTGCCTCTTGTTTAGTAATAAATTGTCTAAGCGTCTCTATTTCTGCTTCAGTAATTGCTTCTGTTAAAATAGAAACCCCTTTCATTTCAATCGAAAGTCTTAAATATAATATTTGATCAAGCTCATGTCTATCTATTTTTCTTACTTGAAACCCCTTTCTTGGTATGTGAACAAGCAAACCTTCATTCAATAAATCGGCAATCGCTTCTCGAACTGGTGTCCTAGATGTTTGCAATGTATCGGCTAGATTTGTTTCTGTTAAAATTTCTTCTTGGCCGATCGTTCCATTTAAAATATTCTTTTTTAATTGGTCATAAACCAGCTCCTTTGTTGTTTTTCTATTAGCTATCGGACGCATTAAAATCACTCCATAACAGTTTTGCATATCATTTTGTGTATTGTGTAT
>Ga0079225_10000040_pt1 | contig 83853 bp, 75 predicted proteins | sample Poulit2012_FD_76344 | JGI IMG/M metagenome (GOLD analysis project Ga0079225, IMG submission 76344) | Agricultural soil microbial communities from Georgia to study Nitrogen management - Poultry litter 2012 | ecosystem: Environmental > Terrestrial > Soil > Agricultural land | place: USA: Georgia... | reverse complement strand
GAAACCATTGAAACTGGCACACGAGCGGCAGCAATGGGCGGATATACTGCTGTTCATGCTATGGCGAACTCTGATCCGGTGGCAGATACCGCCGGCGTCGTCGAGCAAGTTTATCGGCTAGGCAAAGAAGCTGGCTGGACTGATGTCTATCCGGTGGGTGCAGTGACAGTTGGGTTAGCGGGTGAACATTTAGCTGAATTTTCGGCCATGCATGATTCAGCCGCAAAAGTCATCATGTTTTCAGACGATGGAATGTGTGTATGGGACCCGGTATTAATGCGTCGGGCATTAGAGTGTGTGAAGTCGTTTGATGGCTTTATTGCGCAGCACGCTCAAGAGCCACGGCTCACCAACGGTGCCCAGATGAACGAATCTGCACTGTCGTCTGAATTGGGACTTGCAGGTTGGCCGGCCGTGGCCGAAGAGTCAATCATTGCCCGAGACGTATTATTGGCCCAACACGTAGATTCACGGGTCCATATATGCCACGTATCGACAGCGGGTTCCGTAGAGCTGATTCGATGGGCTAAATCCCAAGGGATAAATGTGACTGCAGAAGTAACGCCGCACCATTTATTACTTACGGAAGACTACGTAAAAACCTATGACCCGGTATATAAGGTCAACCCGCCGTTGCGTAAGGATTCCGATGTGCATGCACTGCGCAACGGCCTGGCTGATGGCACTATTGACACTGTGGGTACCGACCATGCCCCTCATACCGAAGAGACCAAGCAGTGCGAATGGGTTGTAGCTGCGATGGGGATGACCGGCTTGGAAACTGCTTTGCCGGTTATCCAACACACGATGGTGGATACCGGCTTGATGGACTGGCACGGGGTTGCTCAGGTGATGTCGGCCAATCCGGCCCGTATCTACCGTCATACTGACCAGGGTCAGCTCACCGAAACCGGAGGACTGGTTGAAGGTGCTTTAGCGAATATCGCTGTCTATGATCCTGCACACCGATTCGTGGTGAATCCGATAAACCACACTTCCAAATCAACCAACTCCCCATACCGTGGCATGGAACTTGTAGGCAAGGTCACCAACGTTTTGTATCGAGGTCATCAGGTTGTCGCTGACGCGAACATTAGCAGCCCTTACCAACGCAGCTAATAAGGAAAGATCCCAGTAGTGGACGAAACAATTCTTACCGTAACTCTCAGTGCGCTACTTATCGTAGCGATTATTGGCGGCATGATTATCGGCCGACGAAACCGCACTAAACGACAACGATATATTGCACATCCTCTCGAAGTGCCACAATATATTCTCGATCAACAACCAAGTGCTGTGGCCAACGGCATATATGTCACCACCATTTTGGGAAACCATCTGCTTGAGCGCGTGACTGCGCACCGCCTAGGTAACCGCAGCCAGGGCCAACTAGAAGTGCATCCTACCGGGGTCGCCATTCTTCGCGCTGGCGAACCAAATATTTTTATTCCCACATCCGACATCATCACAAGCGCTACGGTTTCGGGCATGGCTGGCAAGTTTGTGGAAAAAGATGGCCTGCTGGCCATTACCTGGTGGCTGGACGAAACCGAAGTGACCACCGGATTTCGCGCTGAAACTATCGAAGAACATCAAGCACTTCGCACCCAACTTGATACCCTTACTAACGGAAGGCAGACAGCATGAGCACATCAGCCAAACTTGTCCTGGCAGATGGCACCATTTACCTGGGAACCACCTATGCCGCAACCGGCAGCGTATATGGTGAACTGGTTTTCGACACGACGATGACGGGTTACCAGCACAGTCTGACGAATCCATCTAATGCAAATACCATTATGGTATTCACCTTCCCGCACATCGGAAACGTTGGGGTCAACGCGGCGGACGCTGAATCAGATACCTACTGGCCCAATGGCGTAGTCATCCGCGATCCAGCCAGAATCCGCTCGAATTGGCAATCAGAACAGTCGTTGGAAGAAGTGTTGGAAAAGGTCAATGTCGTAGGAATCGCCGGGGTTGATACCCGTGCGTTGACTCGACGCATCGCTTCGCTTGGTCAAGTCAATGCTGCAATATTTACCGGTGAACAAGCCCTTGATGCTGATGTCGATCTCGTTGCGAAGGTATGTAATTGGCAACCGTCAAGCACCGCAGATCTACTGGAGCAAGTATCATCCCAGACTTCTTACGTGGTCGAAGCAGAAGACGCGAAAGCAAAGGTCGCTTTGATTGATTTGGGAGTACGTCAAGCCACAATTGATCAGCTGGTTGCCCGTGGCAACACGGTAGAAGTGTTACCGGCTACAACAGCAGCCTCAGAAGTCCTTGACACACAGAGCAATGGGGTAGTGTTCTCTTCCGGTCCGGGCAATCCAGCAGAAGCCAAAGCCCAGGTACAGCTGGCTAAAGACCTACTGGATGCCAAAGTGCCGATGCTGGGTATTGGGCTTGGACACCAGGTCATTGCTACGGCACTGGGGTTTACCACCGCCCGTATGCCACAAGCCCATCGCGGGCCGAATCAGCCCGTCTATGACATAGCCTCGGGCCACAGTTTGATCACTAATCAGAACCACGAATATGCAGTCAACGCTAAGTTGGGTACCCAACAATCCCCAAACACCGACTATGGCAATGTAACTGTCACCCAATACAGTCTGAACGATAAATCCGTGGAAGCCTTAGAAGCTAATGAGCTACCGGTCATTACCGTGCAATATTATCCCGAGGATTCGGCCATAACCGTAAATGAGCCACACCCGGTCTTTGACCGTTTTGCAACCCTGATGGCCACCGGCGAGTACGACGAAGGGAACGACAGATCATGCCAAAACGCACAGACCTCACATCCGTATTAGTTATCGGATCTGGACCGATCGTGATCGGTCAGGCCGCCGAATTTGACTACTCTGGCACGCAAGCTATTCGCGTCCTCAAAGACGAAGGTATCCGCGTAGTGTTGGTGAACTCCAACCCGGCCACGATCATGACTGACCCAGAAATGGCCGATGCCACCTATGTCGAGCCTATTACCGCCGACGTCGTTGAAAAAATAATCGATGCAGAACGCCCCGACGCTATTTTGCCTACCCTGGGTGGTCAAACTGCGCTGAACACTGCCATTCAGCTAGATGAGCGCGGGATATTAGACCAATATGATGTCGAACTTATTGGCGCTAATATTGCGGCCATCGAACTTGGTGAAAACCGTGAACAATTTAAAGGTGTCGTAGAACGCTGCGGTGCAGAATCGGCTCGGTCGGTCATCGTCAATACCATGGACGAAGCATTGGAAGCCGCCAAAGAACTGGGCTACCCAATGGTAGTTCGGCCATCCTATACCATGGGTGGTCTTGGTTCGGGCATGGCCTATGACGAAACAGATCTGCATCGCATCGCCGGTGCCGGTTTACAGTACTCACCGACTTCTGAAGTACTACTCGAAGAGTCAATCTTGGGGTGGAAAGAATACGAATTTGAAATGATGCGCGATAGCGCAGATAACGTTATTGCGCTGTGTTCCATCGAAAACTTTGATCCGGTAGGAGTTCACACAGGAGACGCGATAACCGTCGCACCAGCGGTCACCCTGACCGACCGCGAATACCACAAGATGCGTGATATCTCCATCAAGATTATTCGTGAAGTCGGTGTGGCTACGGGTGGTTGCAATATCCAATTTGCAGTCAACCCGGACGATGGCCGCATTGTCGTCATTGAAATGAACCCACGCGTGTCGCGTTCGTCGGCATTGGCATCCAAGGCCACCGGTTATCCAATTGCCAAAATTGCCACAAAGCTCTCGCTTGGATACACCCTGGATGAAGTGGTCAATGATATTACCGGTACGACCACAGCAGCATTTGAGCCAGCTTTGGATTACGCGGTCGTCAAAGTCCCACGCTTTGCTTTTGAAAAATTCCCGGCAGCTGATGCCACGCTGACGACAACGATGAAGGCCGTTGGTGAAGTAATGTCCTTTGGCCGAAACTTCACTGAGGCCTTGCAAAAAGCCTTACGGTCACTGGAACAAAATAATGACGCCGAATTAGATTTTACTATCCCAGACGCCACTGAAACGGCAGCTCTACTGGAAGCGTCCAAGACTGCAACTACCTCCCGGCTAGGACAGATTCAGCGGGCCTTACTTGGTGGGGCAACCACCACAGAAATATTCGAAACGACTAAGATCGACCCATGGTTTCTTGATCAGCTGTGCCTAATCAATGAAATTGCTACTCAAATCCGTAACGCCGATGAACTCACGCAAGACTTGTTGCTGTATGCTAAGCGTCACGGTTTCTCCGATAAGCAGCTCGGGCAACTACGCCACATGGACGAAGCTGTTGTCCGGGGCGTCCGCCACGCGCTAGGCGTACGTCCAATTTATAAGTCGGTTGACACAGCAGCAGGGGAGCATGCTGCTCAAGCTCCTTATCATTATTCGTCATACGATGGTCAGGAAACCGAAATTACCGACCACCAGCGGCCTACCGTCGTCATTTTAGGGTCGGGACCAAACCGGATTGGACAAGGCGTCGAGTTCGATTACTCATGTGTGCATGCGACCATGGCCATGCAACAAGCCGGTTACGATACGGTACTGGTTAACTGCAACCCAGAAACAGTCTCAACCGACTCTGATATGTCAGACCGGTTGTATTTTGAGCCGCTGACGCTAGAAGACGTACTGGAAATTATTCATGCTGAAGAACAAACCGGCCCGGTTAAGGGAGTCTTTGTCCAATTGGGTGGGCAAACGCCACTGAAACTGGCCAAAGATCTTGCCGAGGCTGGGGTCGTTATTCTGGGTACTTCTCCTGAAGCCATTGATTTAGCAGAGCATCGAGGCTTATTCGCACAGGTTCTTCAGCAGGCCGACCTTGCGGCACCAAAAAGTGGTACGGCCGTATCCTTTGATGATGCCAAGGCTGTTGCCGATGAAATTGGGTATCCCGTATTGGTACGGCCCTCCTACGTATTGGGCGGCCGCGGCATGGAAATTGTCTATGGTGAAGACCAACTGTCGGCATACATAGAAAACTCCACCGCCGAGATTACTGTCGAACACCCCGTATTGGTTGACCGGTTCTTGGATGACGCCATCGAAATCGATGTGGATGCACTATATGACGGTGAAGAATTGTTCATGGGTGGCATTATGGAACACATTGAAGAAGCCGGAGTGCACTCTGGTGATTCGGCATGTGTACTACCGCCTACCACACTGGCCCCCGATGTGTTGGCGCGCGTTCGAGAAGCAACCGAAGCTATTGCCCAAGGTGTTGGAGTCCGTGGCCTGATCAATATCCAGTTCGCATTGACGGCAGATATTTTGTACGTGATTGAAGCAAATCCACGTGCCTCACGGACGGTGCCTTTTGTTTCGAAAGCTACCGGTGTCGCCTTAGCCAAAGCTGCAGCAAAACTTGGTGTTGGCTTCACTATTGCCCAATTGCGAGAAACCGGTGATCTACCTGCAACCCATGATGGTTGGTCATTACCGTTGGGCGCTCCTATTGCCGTCAAAGAGGCAGTGCTACCATTCACCCGCTTTCGGACACCAGAAGGCCGCGTAGTGGATTCGCTGTTGGGCCCAGAAATGCGTTCAACTGGTGAAGTCATGGGCATTGATAAGTATTTCGACACTGCTTATGCAAAATCTCAGGATGCTGTTGGAGGTAAACTACCAACCGACGGTAGGGTCTTTATTTCTGTTGCGAATCGAGACAAGCGCGGGATCGTGGCGCACGCTAAGCGTTTAACCGATATGGGCTTCGAACTGGTATCTACCGGTGGTACCGCAGATGTTTTGGCACGCAATGGAATTGCCACCGAAACGGTTGATAAAATAACAAGAGACGCCGATAAACCTGGCGAAACGATCCTTGACCAACTTGAAGATGGTCGGGTTGATCTGGTCGTCAACACCCCCTCGGGTTCTGAGGCACGTGGAGATGGTTATGAAATCCGTGCCGCGGCAAATTCGTTGGGGGTCCCGATCGTGACGACACTTGCCGCCTTTGGCACAGCCCTGCAAGCTATTCAGGCACAGCGACAATATTCTTGGGACGTCACGAGCCTGCAAGAGCACGATCGTCGTTTGTCTGCAGTTATCAGGAATCAGCGGTAGATGACCATGGAACGCTCATTCGGAGACCGTTTAGTCCAAGCAATGGATCATCAGGGTCCATTGTGTCTGGGTATAGATCCACACCCGCAGCTACTGTCAGCGTGGGGGCTCAATGACGACACAGCAGGGCTTGAGACGTTTTCAAAAACTGTTGTTGAAGCTGCAGCCGGAACGACCGGGGTTGCGGCTCTCAAACCCCAAGTCGCGCTTTATGAGCGTTTTGGCTCCGCGGGTTATGCGGTTCTTGAATCCACACTGCAACTGGCACGGGATGCTGGGATTCTGACCATTGCGGATGCAAAACGTGGCGATATTGGCTCCACTATGGCTGGTTATGCGGCGGCCTGGCTGACTAGTGAATCACCGCTTGCAGCTGATGCGGTGACATTATCTGCGTATTTGGGATACGAATCGCTGCGTCCTAGCATTGACTTGGCATTAGCAAATAACCGCGGGGTTTTCGTGTTAGCACTAACCTCAAACCCTGAAGGAGCCTCTGTTCAACATCTTGGTTCGTCGGGAGACTCTGTTGCTAAACGTATTGTTGATGCCGCAGGTAAGGACAACCAAAACGCGCATCGACTAGGGTCGATTGGCCTGGTGGTGGGCGCTACCGTGACGGCTGCCGCCAAGGCATTAAATATCGATTTGGTTAGGGCAAATGCTCCCATACTGGCACCTGGATATGGTTCCCAGGGGGCCCAGGCAGCCGATATCCGTGCAGGCTTTGGTGAAGCTTGGCCTAATGTCCTCGTCAACTCGTCGAGAGGGATCTTGAAATACGGGCCAAACGTATCAGATTTGCAGGTGGCTATTAGCTCTGCTCACGAAGAGCTTGTCGTGAAGTAGACTACTGTTCACTAGGGAATATAGGTCAATACACGGAGTAGTCACTCACCTTTCAAGGTGTGACTGTCCCTACCAGTTGTAGGTAGGGTTGGGCACGAAAGGCAATATTAATGGTCCTAAAAGATCTAACACCCGCCGAACGACAAGCTGCCCGGCAAAAAGCACTTGACGCCCGGACCGCACGAGCCAAGACTAAGACTGAATTTGCTGATGGCACATTAACTTTGGCACAAGTTTTCGAACACGCTGATGCCGATGAAGCTGTTGCACGGATGCGTACTCTTGATCTGCTGACGGCGCTCAAAGGAATTGGAGAAATCCGAGCGCAAAATATCATGGAGCAGTGCGACATCTCACCTAACCGTAGGCTTCGAGGTCTAGGACACCGACAGCGTTCTGCATTGATTGATTTCCTCGGCCGATAGAAAAAACACGCAAGAATGCTGTGGATGAGACCGTGATCGATTACCATTTAGGGTAACCTATGTATCGGGTGATTACAGCCGTCCGTAACCAGCTAGCCGAGGAGCATCTTGCCAGATCAGACGCCACCGGTCATTCCCGGACCACGAGAATTGACCCTACGTCCTGAGCATGCTGGCAATAGACCCGCAGTGACAGTGTTAGCTGGCCCCACCGCAGTCGGTAAAGGCACTGTGAGCCAGTATATTCGTGAGCATTTTCCTCAAGTATGGGTCTCGGTTTCTGCAACGACACGCAATCCGCGTCCGGGTGAAGTCGATGGTACACATTACTCCTTTATTAGCCATGAAGAGTTTTGCCAATTAATTTCTCAGAACAAGATGCTGGAATGGGCTGAGGTGCACGGTCTGAACAAATACGGGACTCGGCGGGACACCGTTGAAGACGCGCTTGCGGCTGGTAGGCATGTACTGTTAGAAATCGATTTGCAAGGTGCCAGACAAGTCCGGCAAACTATGCCAGAAGCAACGTTTGTGTTTCTAGCTCCCCCCAGTTGGGAGGAACTAGTTCGTAGGCTCATTGGTCGTGGCACCGAAACACAGCACGAACAGCAACGCCGGTTGGAAACGGCTAGACTAGAACTTGCTGCAGAACCAGAATTTGATGCTGTAATAGTCAACGATACAGTTGAAGAGGCTTCCGCTAGGCTAGTGGAAGTCATGCAGTTATCCGCCCAACGCTAGCTAGGGCATACAATAAATACATCCACGATCCCCGGTCGCTCCGGGGAAACTATTGGAGAATCAGTGACTGAACAACACACCGAAGGCATCGTCAACCCACCACTAGACGAAATGTTGGAAAAGGTTGACTCTAAATACGCACTTGTATTGTTTGCCGCACAGCGTGCACGGCAGATTAATGCTTACTACTCACAGCTTCACGAAGGGCTTTTCGAATACGTCGCACCGCTGGTGGATACCGAGCTGAATGAAAAGCCACTGTCGATTGCGATGCGCGAAGTTGACGCCGGTCTGCTGGAAATGAAGCCGGTGGAAGAAGTCCAGGCAGCAGCTGCCGAGGAACTTGATGAAGATTTCCCAACCTTCGAGCTGCCGGCCAATGATGACGACCCGTTTGCGTTGCCAGAAGATACCACTGCAGAATCAACCGACGAATAAGCTGTAGTACAGGGGACCTCATGCGGATCGTATTAGGTGTTACCGGTGGTATTGCTGCCTATAAGGCTGCCTTACTGCTACGACTGATGACCGAAGAAGGACATGAAGTCCACGTAGTCCCCACCGAATCGGCACTAAATTTCGTTGGTAAAGCCACTTGGGAAGCGCTTTCAGGTCAGCCTGTTTACACTGACACTTTTGAAGCGGTTGATGAAGTCAACCACGTGTTACAGGGACGCAAAGCTGATTTGGTCCTAATAGCTCCGGCAACTGCCAATGCTCTTGCCAAAGCTGCGAACGGTCTGGCCGAAGATTTGATCGGTAACATTCTGCTCACCGCCACAGTCCCGGTCGTCATGGCTCCAGCAATGCACACTGAAATGTGGCAGAACGCGGCAACGCAGGCCAATGTGGTGACACTTCGATCCCGCGGAGTCCATATCATCGAACCAGCTGTGGGTAGGCTGACGGGTATTGACACCGGTAAAGGTCGACTGCCCGACCCGGAAGATATTTGGCAACAGACCAAGGACATTATTCACCAAGCCCACCACGGTAGCTTGCTGCGAGACAAACATGTTGTCGTGAGTGCCGGTGGAACCCGTGAGGCTCTTGATCCAGTCCGATTTTTAGGTAATCGGTCTTCTGGCAAACAAGGTGTGGCTTTGGCTCAGGCAGCTGCACGAGCTGGTGCACAGGTAACGCTTATTACCGGTTCCATGGAAGTTGCTGCACCACAACATGACCACATCACGGTGGTGCCCATTGAATCGACGCGGGATCTATTAGGCGCAGTATTAGAATATTCCCGTGAAAAAGACGCCTTAATTATGGCAGCTGCTGTTGCCGACTTCCGTCCAGCTACGGCCACCGATCAAAAAATTAAAAAAGACGATGAACATTCTGCGCCAACAATCATCTTGGAACAGACAGAAGACGTCTTGCACACTGTGATACAACAGCGCGCCGCTGGCCAAGACTTACCCGGATACGTCATCGGTTTTGCTGCAGAAACTGGAGACGCTAATACCACGCCACTGGAATACGGTCGTGCCAAGCTGCAACGTAAGGGTTGCGAAATGCTGGTCGTCAATGAAGTTGGCGCCGATAAAGTATTTGGGCAAGACGAAAACGACGTGACCATAGTGTTTGCTGACGGTCGCGACGATCTAACCGTCCAAGGCACCAAAGACGTGGTGGCGGCGTCCATCATCCAAGAACTGGCTGACGCATTGAACTGAAGTTTACGATCCGTGTACCAAGGTGGGCCCAAGGGTAGTCGAACAGGTAAACTCTACTGACGTGACTGCTAAAAACACTTCTGCTATGTACGAGCCATATGCTGGGATCGGTGACGGTCAGCTTCGTCTGTTCACTTCGGAATCAGTGACCTCGGGCCACCCAGATAAAATATGCGACCAAATATCTGATGCGGTACTTGATGCCATCATCGCCAAGGACTCCAACGCTAAGGTCGCCGTCGAAACTCTGGTTACCACAGGGTTGGTACAGGTAGCCGGCGAAGTAACTACCTCGGCATACGTGGAGATCCCAGAGATCGTACGCCAAACCATCTTAGACATCGGATACAATTCGTCGGCAAATGGTTTTGATGGTGCAACCTGCGGGGTCAATGTTTCAATTGGTCAGCAGTCCTCAGATATTCATGTTGGAATCTCAACTTCCCTTGAAGCTCGTGATGGTTCAGTTGATGAAATCGACAAACAAGGCGCCGGTGACCAAGGACTAATGTTCGGTTATGCATCCAATGAAACTCCGGCACTAATGCCTGCACCAATTTATTTGGCCCACCGCTTATCGGAACGTCTAACCTCGGTGCGCCAGCAGCCCAATACCCCGATGCCGTATTTGTTACCCGATGGTAAAACCCAGGTGACCATCGGTTATGACGAGCATCATGTACCTCAAAGTGTCGAAACGGTTGTGGTGTCCACACAGCACCTATCCGATGTCACACAGTCTCAGCTGCAAGACGACCTCACTGAACACGTGATTATTCCGGTACTGAAAAACTTCGGACTGGACTACTCTGCAGCAGACATTATTATTAATCCGTCTGGACCATTTGTAATTGGTGGGCCAGTCGGTGATGCCGGTTTAACCGGCCGTAAAATTATCGTTGACACTTATGGTGGTATGGCCCGACACGGTGGCGGCGCGTTTTCCGGAAAAGACCCCTCCAAAGTTGATCGTTCTGCGGCCTACGCAACGCGTTGGGTTGCTAAAAACCTTGTGGCCGCTGGCCTGGCAGATCGTGCTGAAGTACAAGTGGCCTATGCCATCGGCAAGGCCCGTCCAGTAGGTCTCTACGTGGACACCTTTGGAACCGAAAAAACCAGTCACCAAAAAATTATTGCGGCCATCAATGACGTATTCGATCTGCGGCCGGCAGCTATAGTACGTAACCTACAACTCCTACGTCCTATCTATCAAGCAACCGCCGCCAACGGCCACTTTGGGCGCGAGCTCCCAGATTTCACCTGGGAACGTACCGATAAGGTAGATCAACTGCGCGCCGCGGTAGGCTGGTGACGTGCCCGAAACAGATGCGCTCTTCGACCTTCCCGCATCGCGTGCCAAGTTACCACCTGCACCCGATGGATGGCCGGACAAACCGGTAGCAAAAATTCTCCTAGAATCGCCGGTGCCACATCTGGATCGCCACTTCGACTACCTGATCCCCAAAAATCTTGATACGGCTGCACAGCCCGGAGTGCGGGTCAAAGTACGCTTCGGCCACCAGCAATTATTTGGCTGGTTGATCCAACGCACCAATACCGTGGACACCACTGCTCGGCTAACGAGTATCAGCAAGGTGGTGTCTGCAATGCCGGTACTGGAACCACGTGTATTGACGCTGGCTGAAACCGTTGCACAACACTATGCATCCATTACTTCCGATGTACTGCGAGCCGCCATACCTCGACGGGTCGCAGGGGTCGAACAGGAAATCGCCCAGCAGGTACAAGAGCACAATATTCCCGAACCGCCCACCATCGACCCACCCGTTGCCGAACCTGTATCCGATAATGCGGCGCCGCAGTTCCGATGGGAACTAATTGACGGTGCACAACACTTATTTACTTCTGGCCATAACGAACACTATGCTTTGACCCTGCCCTCAGCTCACGGCAGCTGGGAAGCAATGGATGTGCTGGCTGATGCAGCACAACGCCTGGCAGCGGATCAACAAACTACCTTGATCGTAGTGCCAGACCACAAACACCTATCCCGATTACAACGGCAGCTCGAAAATCGGGTAGGCAAACGTAGTTTTGCCATACTCAGCGGAGAACAAGGCAATACTGCCCGGTACCGTGCGTTTCTGGCTATCCTCACGGGTCAGCACCGTATCGTAATTGGAACCCGTTCAGCCATCTGGGCCCCACTAGAACACCTTGACACGATCATTGTTTGGGATCCCACCAGTGACCACTTGATCGAGCCGCGTAACCCATATTTTCATGTCCACACCGTGGCCCAGCTTCGCGCCACACAACATCGTGCTCGGCTCGTTTTGGCCTCCACCTCGCGGTCGATTGAAATTCAACAGCTCGTCGCCAGTGGTCATCTGAGCCAAATCGGTGTAGACCGAAATATACGTCATAAGCTTGCCCCACGCGTCGTAGCGACAGCCGATTCTTTTCATGCAGAACGCGACCCACTGGCACAAATTGCCCGCATTCCACACCTTGCCCACCAAACGGCACGTGAAGCCCTGGACGGTAAACATGGACATCCTGGACCGGTGCTGGTGCAGGTTGCACGCGCCGGATTTATCCCTGGATTATTCTGTGCTCGCTGCCAAGAATCGGCCCGCTGCCGTCACTGCGCCGGACCACTCAGTTATAGCGACCGGATAGCAGTCCAACGACACGAAGCCACCTGTCGATGGTGCGGTATTAAAGAACGACACTTTAGATGTCCGCACTGTGGTTCGAATCAGCTACGTGCCGGTGCAAGAGGGATACATCGCACCGCAGATGAACTTGGTCGTGCTTTTCCAATGACTCCAGTCCTGTCATCGTCAGCCGATCACCTGTTAGTCAAAGTGGAGGATCGTCCTGCGTTAGTCATAGCCACACCTGGGGCCGAACCTGTTGCCCCCAAAGGTTACGCTGCCGCGTTATTGCTTGATGGTGATGCACAACTTCAACGTGAAGGCCTCAATGTGCCAGAAACAGTGCTAGGTCACTGGATGCGCGCTGCCACCCTGGTCAGAGCTGCCACCGATGGGGGAGTCGTGGTAGTCACCGCAGAATATGACGACGCAGTGGCTTCCCTGGTCCAAATGAATCCCATTGCTTGGGCAAACCGCCAGCTCACTCAACGCCAGCAATTAGGTTTACCTCCTGCCGTGCGCGTTGCTGAACTTTTGGGCCCATTAACCGAAGTCCAACGCATGATCCGTAATGCAGCGTTGCCTTATCATGCTGCCGAATCGCCGTGGATTGGTCCTGTCGCCGTCGATGAACAGTCGCATCGTGCGCTATTATTTTTCCCAGATCATGTGGCCACAGACGTGGTAGCAACGTTAAAGACCACTCGTGCCCAATTGTCGGCCCGCGGTGACTCAGTTGGTATACGTCTGAGAATTGACCCTACTGATGTGCTCTAAAGCCTCCAGCTGATCAATGCGGCAGCCGCAGCCGAGCGCTCGTAATGCAATAAATGTCCAGTTCGTTGCAACACATACGATTCGACGTCGGGATTTACTGCTGTAAGCATTTGAGCTAACGCATCGAGATCTTCTGGTGGACACAACTCATCTTGGGCCCCACCGATGAGAGTTGTCGGCAGGGTTAAGGCATCAGCAACATCACTAACCGTGCCTTCGATAGATGACCTATAGGCTTCGAACAGGGCTTCAGGTGAATCGAAAGAGGAGAAATACGCCTGGTGTTGATCATGGGTGTAGGCCAGCACCCTAGGGTCGTCTGTTTTGGTCATAAAGGCACCGGTGGCCCAAATAATAACCCGGTTTGCCAATAATCTGCGTCCCCAACCTAACGGCAGTGCAGCACATAAGCGGTAAAACCCATCGGTTAGTATCGTCGCTGCCCGGTCGATAGGCGTCTGAGCTGCCAGCGCTGATTTAACAATGGGATTGAGCAACACGAGTTGGCGGTAGCGGACCGAACGTTGCGCCACGGCATGAGCGGCAATGACAGAGCCGAAAGAATGTCCCAGTAGTGTTGGAGCCTGCAAAAGCTGGGCAATCTGATTCACTACATGGCTGAAGTGTTCTACGGTATGTTCGGCATCTGGCATGGCCGGAGAATTCCCAAAACCGGGCAAATCCGGTACCCATACCTCCACTCCTGCAAGTCCATCAACTAACAGTTCCAGACCATGATGGTCGCCGCGGAAGCCATGAACGGCCAAGACTTGTCGGGCTCCTGGGCCAGCACGGTAGCGAAATACCGTGACCTGAAATGGTCGACCGCTAACCGGATCGACGACGTCAACGCCGAATCGCTCGGGGATTCGCTGTGTATTGCCCGTTAGAACGGCCCGGTCACGAACTAAATATTGCGGGCGCAACCGCGCTGAAAAGCCATTGATCATGCCCACCAGTCTATAAAATCCCGGTCACCTCCGGGCGGCCGAGTGACCGAAGCTACAGGTTATGGTTAAGTAGCGCCTATGGTTGTCAACTCCACTGCCCGTATTATCATGTCGCTGGACTTGGGCACAACATCAACACGTGTGGCCCTGCTAGACACTCAAGGCAATACCGTCACGGTCGTTGGACGGGAACACCAACAATACTTTCCCCAACCGGGCTGGGTTGAACATGACGCAAGCGAAATCTGGGCCAATATTCGTGAGCTGGCCGCCTTGGCCTTGGCCCGTGCCCAACTGACAGCCAATGATATTGCCACCATCGGCATCACGAATCAGCGTGAAACTATTGTGGCCTGGGACGCGCACACATCCTTGCCGGTGCATCGGGCTATCGTATGGCAAGACGCACGCACCCATAGCGTCATTGAGCATCTACTAACCAATGACTACAATGCAACGGTTCAAGCGACCACAGGACTGAACCTATCAGCCTATTTTTCTGCACCGAAGATTGCCTGGTTGTTGGAAAATAATGACGACGTCGCCCGACTCGCCACCCAAGGCCGGTTGCGGCTTGGCACTATCGACTCCTGGATCCTGTGGAACCTCACCGGTGGAGCCGTGCATGCCACTGATATTACAAACGCCTCGCGCACTTCGCTGATGAATATCGATACGGGCCAATGGGATTATGCCTTAGGTGAGATATTTGGCATTGAGACCAGGGTGCTTGAATCTGCCCTGCCTCAGATATACCCATCCGTACACCACTACGGCACCGTAATGCCAGGGCTTGCTATCGGCGGGCTACCAATCACCGGTGTGCTTGGTGATCAGCAAGCAGCCAGCTTTGGTCAAACAATTTTTGATGCTGGAGAAGCCAAAAATACATACGGGACCGGGTGCTTTCTGCTGTATAACACCGGTAAACAGCCTGTTTTTTCTACTAGCGGCTTGCTAACAACTGTGGCCTACCAGCTGTCTGGACAGTCTCCCGTCTATGCATTGGAAGGCTCCATCGCCCAGGCCGGTTCAGTGGTTCAATGGTTGCGCGACCAATTAGGTATCATTAAAACCTCCGAAGACGTGGAGGCTTTGGCCAATAGTGTGACCGATCATGGCGGAGTATATTTCGTCCCAGCATTTTCTGGGTTGTTTGCGCCCTGGTGGAGGCCAGATGCTTCAGGCACTATCATCGGTTTGACCAATTACGCCACCGCCGGGCATATTGCTCGTGCCAGTCTTGATGCAACGGCCTATCAGACCTTAGATGTCATTACAGCTGTCGAACGTGATACCGGTGAAAAACTACAGCAACTGCGGGTCGATGGGGGCATGACAGTAAATAACAAACTGATGCAATTTCAGTCAGATATCTTAGATGTTGTGGTCCAGCGGAGCGCCGATATAGAAACTACCGCACGCGGGGCCGCCTATGCGGCCGGACTAGGCGTCGGGGCCTGGGACGATATCGCCCAAATACGTGATCTATGGCAGGCCGGTGGGGTGTGGTACCCGCGTATTGAACCACAGCAACGCCAACGTTTAATTGCCGGCTGGCATGCGGCTATCGACCATGCAATTGGTTGGCCGGTTGATGAGACCAGCTAGAATATTACACTGAGACTAGATTTGACCATTTGAAAAAGTTGTAGACAGGAAATCGTGACGAACACATCGAATCAGGCCGAGACCGGACGCGAAGAGTTTTCGTTTTCTGCCATTGAGCAGCGCTGGGCCGGTTATTGGGAAAATAACAAAGTATTTCAAGCCGCAGACGACGGCAAACGACCACGTAAATATGTGCTCGATATGTTCCCATACCCGTCTGGTGACCTCCATATGGGCCATGCAGAAGCGTTTGCTATGGGTGATGTTGTAGCCCGGTATTGGATGCTGCGTGGCTACGATGTCCTTCACCCGATTGGCTGGGACTCCTTTGGCTTACCCGCAGAAAACGCTGCCATTGCCCGTGATGCACACCCAGCCGAATGGACCTACGCTAATATCGACACCCAACGGACATCTTTTGAGCGCTACGCCATCTCCGTAGACTGGGACACCATTTTGCACACCTCGGATCCACAGTATTATCGCTGGACCCAATGGTTATTCTTGAAGTTCTACGAACGTGGCCTGACCTACCGCAAAAATTCATTGGTCAATTGGTGTCCAAAAGACCAAACCGTATTAGCAAATGAGCAGGTCGTTGACGGCGCTTGCGAACGATGCGGCACCGAAGTGACGAAAAAGGCACTAGAACAGTGGTATTTCAAGATCACTGACTATGCTGAGCGCCTGTTGCAGGATATGGACGCCCTTGAAGGTCACTGGCCTGAGCGTGTCCTAAACATGCAGCGCAACTGGATTGGCAAATCTACCGGTGCAACCGTCACATTTGCCATTGAAAACGGTCCGGAAATTGAAGTTTACACCACCCGACCAGACACCCTATACGGTGCCACATTTATGGTAGTTGCCGCCGATGCAGATCTTGCAGAAGAACTGGTGACTGAAGAACATGCCTCAGCGCTTAGGGCCTACCGTGAGGAACTCAAGCATGTATCTGATATTGATCGCCAGTCCGCTGAGCGACCAAAGACCGGAGTTTTCCTAGGCCGATATTGCATTAACCCGTTATCTGGTGAGCGTGTGCCGGTCTGGGCGTCGGACTACGTGTTGTCTGATTATGGTACCGGGGCGATCATGGCCGTACCCGCTCATGATCAGCGTGATATGGCCTTTGCTACCGCGATGGAATTGCCAATACGCACCGTAATCGACACCGGCGAAGCTAACCCAGAAGAATCTGGTGTTGCCACAACTGATGCTGGCACGAACATCAACTCAGGTGAGCTCAATGGGCTATCGGGCGATGATGCTATCGCTAAGGCCACCCAAATACTGGAAACAAAAGGAACGGGCTACGCCTCGGTTAATTACCGTTTGCGCGATTGGCTGTTGTCACGTCAGCGTTTCTGGGGTGCTCCAATCCCTATTATCCACTGCGAAACCTGTGGCTTGGTACCAGTACCCGAAGATCAACTACCCGTTGAGCTGCCAAAGGATTTACATGGACAGCAGTTGGCGCCAAAGGGGAAATCCCCGCTGGAGGCTGCAGAAGATTGGGTAAATGTTACTTGCCCAACATGTGGGGGACCGGCACAACGCGATACCGACACGATGGATACCTTCGTGGACTCTTCGTGGTACTACATGCGTTTTGTATCCTCGCATGATGATCAACAAATCTGGGACCGGAACAAACTGGACCGTTGGGGCCCGGTTGATCAGTATGTCGGCGGTGTGGAACACGCTATTTTGCATCTGCTATACTCGCGGTTTTTCACTAAAGCGCTCTATGACATGGGTCTGGTGAACTTTACCGAACCCTTTAGTCGCCTACTCAACCAGGGCCAAGTACTCAACGGTGGCAAAGCAATGTCGAAATCATTGGGTAATGGCGTTGCCTTAGGCGAACAACTCGATGCCTATGGGGTTGATGCTATCCGGTTAACTATGGTTTTTGCTTCGCCACCAGAAGACGATATCGACTGGGCTGATGTATCACCGGCTGCGTCCCTGAGGTTTTTAGCTCGGGCATGGCGCCTAGCCCAGGATATCCACTATGCAAACGTTGGCCCCAATATCGACCCTACCCAGGGCGTTGTAGGCCTCCGACAAAAAACACATAAAATCGTGCACGAAGTAGAAGCTCTGCTTGAGGACCAGAAATTTAATGTGGTCGTAGCTCGTGCCATGGAACTGGTCAATGCCACCCGTAAAGAAATCGATGAGGGCGCTGGTGCCGGTGACCCAGCAGTCTTTGAGGCTACAGAAGTTGTTGCCCAGCTGTTGTCTCTGGTGGCTCCATACACTGCTGAAGATATGTGGGCTCTGCTGGGACATGAACCATCAGTTGCTCGCTCCAACTGGCTCACCGTAGACGAAACATTGCTAGTCGAAGACAACATCACAGTGATTGCTCAGGTTCAAGGCAAACTACGTGACCGTTTTGAAGTGCCAGCTGATATTAGCGATGACCAGCTTGAAGCACTAGCGCGCAAATCGGAAAATGTGCAGCGTGCCATTGGCGATCAACAAATACGCAAAGTCATTGTGGTCAAAGGCAAACTCGTCAACTTCGTGGTGGGCTAACCTAGCTGATGAGCGACATAAGCCCCTGGATAGCCCGACTGGCGGCCCGCTCGCGCGACGTGCGCAGCGAGGCGGTCGGTTGGGCACGTTATATTAAACCGCCACGCCGCGATCGCGTGGCTATCGTCACTGACACTTCAGCTGCGCTGCCCGACGAAGTGTACATGCTAGCTACCGGGCCCGAATTGTTCGTTGTGCCTATTCCAGTAATGATCGGCGAACAAATCTATGCTGAAGACGACGAGACCCTCCATCAGGATCTCTCTATTGCTCTCGCCTCCGGCTCGCACATACGGACATCGCGACCATCACCAGGACGGTTCACAGCAACCTATAAGCATGTTGCGGAACAGGGTTACAGCCGTATCCTGTCGATTCATTTATCGTCCAAACTATCTGGCACCGTCGAAGCAGCTCGCATCGCCGCACAAAGCTCACCGGTGCCGGTCACTGTTATAGATTCTTATAACGCCGGAATGTCTTTAGGCAACGCAGTACTGGACGTATTATTACGCACCCGTGTCGGACTATCAGCAGATTTTCTAACAACCATTGCCACCCGCCAAGCCAAAGCTGGTCGGACAATATTTACTGTGCCTAATCTAGATACCTTACGCAAAGGTGGACGCATCCCAGCTCTGACAGGATTATTAGGTCAATTGTTGCAGGTAAGGCCCGTCATGCACTTGCAAGATGGTGCTATACAGCTCTTGGACAAGCCACGAAGCCCTGCCAAAGCGTTGGGACTTATGACCGAAATTGCAACCTCAGCTGAGACACCTATGCGGTTGAGCGTACAGGCTTACGGGAACCCTGACGTGGCTCGAACACTTGCTGAAACATTGCAAGAGCATTCCTCTATGCCAGTTCCTGTTGTCCAACTGCCGGCCGTGCTTGCAGCACACTTAGGACTTGGCGCGCTTGGGGTGTCCATCAGCCCAGACCTGGACTATGCCGGTTACGGGAACCCTTAGGAATTGAACTGCACCACCACTTAAGTGGCACCTATCGTCCCGGTGCTCCTTATCTTGGATAGAAATCCACAGAAACCTGAAGGTTGAGTGTTTATCCACAGCTAAGCTGTAGCCCGCCCGGTGTGCAGCACGAAACCTCATGCTATAGGCATGGGAAAACATCTAGTTGAGCCCAACGAACACCAGCCAAAGGCGCCAATCTGGCGGACTAGAGTGGCGTTGTCTGCGGTATTAATGCTCGCTATTGCCGTTCTGACGTTCTTTGGGTTCCGTTGGTTGATTACCGATCAACCAGCAACTAAGGGCACAACGTTGGCAGTTGATCAGGACGGTGTAGAGGATTCTGAAGCACCCTTTGACGATCCGGCTAAACCAAACGATGCTGAAGAGCCCGGCGCCAATTCGCCGGCTGATACGTTAGTCTTACATGTGGCCGGAGAAGTACATGACCCTGGCATCGTCGAGTTATCCAGCGATATTCGAGTCATTGATGCTATTAAAGCCGCCGGTGGGCCGACAGACAATGCAGCACTTGATGCTTTAAATCTGGCTGCAGTCACTAATGATGGCGACTACATTTTTGTGCCAGATGAAGAAACAGCACAGACTAATCCTGATATTTCAACCGGCGCTAACAGTGCGAACCAGCCACAAGCAAATACCGACCCAGCAGGTTTAGTCAATATCAGCACTGCTGACGCAGCTGAACTCGAAACGCTGCCAGGAATCGGTCCGGCAACTGCTGCACAGATCATCGAACACCGTGAACAACACGGAGCCTTTGCAGACCTAGCCAGTTTAGAAGAAGTCTCCGGTATTGGACCAGCAACACGAGAACGTCTGGACGGACTGGTTAGCTGGTGAGGGAATACAGCCACATCAAACCAGACGACATTGCTGCACCTATCGATATCCGGCTTCTACCGGCGACGATCTTGACCATTACTGTTTGTCTACTACTCCCGCAGCTACCCGACAGTTGGGGTACCTATCTACCCTGGGCTTTGCCACTTTTGGGAGGAACCATAATCGTTGCTTTATGGTTTGTTCGGTCGGCCCGAAAGCGTCGAATATTCAATTTTCTATTACTAATTGCTAGTGCTTGTTGGTTGGCAACCCCAGCAGCATTTGTCGTACAACACCAACAAATTGCTGCTCAAAAAAGCGGTTGGTTGGAGTTTACAGAAGAGGCTGGAACCGCAAGAATATCGGGCCATCTTGTCACCAGCCCGGTTGAGCGCTCAAGCCGATTCGGACCAAGCTGGTTTGCCACTGTGGAGGTAGAACACTTCGGCAGAGACTTAGTCGCTACCAATCATCCAGCCAAAATCGTTGTGGCAGCCGACGAAACATGGAGCGACTTCAGCAGTGATGACCAGGTGTGTTTCATGGGCCGTGTCACTGAAACGGACACAACCGTATTTGTGACAGCACTGGCAGCGGCTAAGCCGCACAGCTGTGGTGAATCAGAACCGTTGCACGGCAATACAGGCCGCGACCTTATACGTACCGCGTTACGCGATCAGTCTGCACAAACTATCGGTTATGCACCAGAACTGCTACCGGGGCTTATTTTAGGGGACCGCTCGCAGCAGTCAGACGAGATTGATAGCGCAATGAAAGTTGCCGGGTTGAGTCACTTATCAGCAGTATCAGGTGCCCACACCTCGCTGGTCGCAAGCGCCGCAACACTGCTATTTAGAAGTTTGCGTTTACCTCGTCCACTGGTAATAGCCGCGTTCCTTTCTACACTGCTGCTCTTTGTTCAGGTTGTCGGTATGCAACCATCGATTCTTCGGGCTGCCATTATGGGAGCTATTGGTGCCTGGGCACTATTTTTTGGACGTGGTGCCCAGGCTCTTCCACTCTTATCGCTGTCGACCATGGTGAACCTCAGTATTTGGCCAGAACTAATACACGAGGTAGGTTTCCAGCTCTCGGTGGCCGCCACAGCCGGCATTGTATTGGCTGCCCAACCACTAGAAGGTTGGCTGCACAAGCATTTGGCAAGATTTTTACCGGATATTTTGGCTCGTTTCCTTAGTGCATCGTTGTCGATCTCTGCGACAGCTCAGCTGGCTTGCCAACCAATTCTGCTTACATTTATTGATTACGTGAGTACATACTCGCTAGTGGCCAACCTTGTGGCAACACCACTGCTCCCTTTCATCACAGTGCCCGGAACACTGGCTGCCGGACTCACTGTGGTCACACCGTCAATTTCACAAATTATTTTTCATGTGGTGGCTGTGCCCGCAACGGCAGTTGGATGGATTGCTACCACGCTAGTGAGTTTGCCCGCAGCCAAGCTTCCTTGGCCCGAGGGTATCGCCAGCACAGGGCTAATTATCCTTCATTGGGGAGCCAGCGCGATCATATTGCTAAGACTGCTGCGACGCCAGCGCGAAGCGAAACCGCCTGTTAAAGTTTTCAATTCAGCTCCCATTAGACAATGGCTCCTACCTACTTTGGATCGACGTCTTAGCCTGTCCCACGTGACGCAGTCCGTTATCGTTGTTATAGCTGTGGTAGCCCATGTGGCCGTATTTTGGCCTACCAAGTCGACAGCCATCGATGAGCAGTGGGATGTTATCGGCTGTGATGTTGGCCAAGGCGATATGTTTTTAGTGCGTACTGGTGTGGATTCTGCAATGGTTATCGATGCTGGACCCGATGCAGCTTTGGCGCAGCGGTGTTTAGCCCAAGCCAAAATTGCCTCTATCGATGTGCTTGTAGTTACTCACTTGCACGCTGATCATTATGGTGGGGCTGAAGCAATTATCAATACGATGAGACCGGATCAGATTATCTACTCAACAGGAACCGACCCGAGCTACGATCCTGACATCGCAGGACTCCCCGGACAAGCGCAACAGGCCAATGCCTCAAAAGTCCAGATTATCGACCATGCAGCACTAGACGAAAATCATCCGGTGCAACTCCGATGGACAATAGTAGCGGCAAATATTCAATCAGCAAGTGAGAATAATGCTTCCATCGTGCTATACATTGAGATTTACCGTCATGGACGGATAATAGAAGCATTATTTACTGGAGATCTAGAAGAAGACGAAGCTGCACGATTATTGGAACAGAATAGACTACCCACCGATGTAGATATCCTCAAAGTTGGGCATCATGGGGCCCAAAACGGCGGCACCGAAATACTTGAACACACCTCTCCAAAAATAGCGCTCATTGGGGTGGGAGAAAATAACACATATGGGCATCCGCATGAAGACATTTTGACAACGCTGGGAGCCAATACGCCAACTCTTCGCACTGATGACGACGGGACATTTTCTGTGACGTTTGAGCAGAAAAATTCCCATGATTTGTTAAGCAGATAGAATTAGCCCCATGGCTTCCACGAGGCGACAGAAAACAACCGGAACAACTTGGCGTAATGTTAGCCCTTCACCATTGATCTTGGTGCACGGCAGTGAAGACTATATTCATACTCGAGTCACCGACTCGGTTAAAGGTCAGCTCAAAGCCGCGGAACCTGATGTTGAAGTCCATCATCTGTCTGCCGCAGAATACCAACCAGGGGAGTTGCAGATCCTGGCAAGCCCATCATTATTTGGCGAAAAGAAGCTGTTGGTTTTTGAAGATATGCATAAAATGACCGACGCGTTTGTTACTGAGGGCCTGGAATATGTTCAGCAGGTGAACCAAGACGTCACATTGCTTGGGTTACATGGTGGCGGAACGCGCGGCAAACGGCTACTTGATGCATTCAAAAAATTTGGCCAATTCATCGAGGCTAAACCGATCAAATCAGAACGCGATCGAATGGAGTTTTTACAAACTGAGTTCCGCACGGCGGGCCGTAAAATCAATGCAGACGCGATCAGGGCACTAACCGAAGCGATAGGACAAAATCTTGGCGAACTCGCAGCGGCAGCCCATCAACTCATTGCCGATACAGAAGGGACAATTAACGAAGCTACCGTAGAAAAATACTATGGAGGACGAGTCCAAGCCACTGCTTTTAAAGTTGCTGATGCAGCATTGGACGGCCAGCTCGGTCAGGCAACAGCGTTGTTACGTCATGCACTAGCAACGGGAGTCCAGCCAGTAGCAATTACGGCATCTTTTGCTATGAAAGCCCGACAAGTCGCACGCGTTATTGATACACGTATTCCATCAGGTCAGCTAGCGTCTATTCTTGGTATGGCACCATGGCAGGCTCAACGAGTCTCAGCAACTGCTCGGCATTGGACACCAGTTAATATCGCAGGAGCTATTGAACTGATTGCTCGGGCAGATGCCGAGGCAAAAGGTCAGGCCCGTGATGATGAATATGCAGTTGAGCGAATGGTAACGAAGGTAGCGTCCCTGGTTGGTCGGGGCTAGGACTAGAGTTAAAGAAAAAGGCCACTACATAAAATGTAGTGGCCTTAGATGTGTGCAAGCTCGATTAGAACTTAGACATCCATCGCATTGACGCGAGCGGCTGCACCGGATTTACGGTTAGCCGCTTGATTGCGGTGGATCGCACCTTTGCTAGCAGCCTTGTCTAATTTCCGGCCGGCAACTGACAGAGCTTTTTCAGCGGCATCTTTATCACCAGCGTCAACAGCTTTGTTCACTTTGCGTAGCGCGGATTTCAGCTCAGACTTGATAGCAGTGTTGCGTTCACGACGTTTTTCATTCGTGATTGCGCGCTTTTTGGAAGATTTGAGATTAGCCAATTTATGGTCCTATTCATCCTAAAATTTGGGTCGGTGAGGGGTATTCTTGCCCGAGCGACTGAGCGGTGTGGGGGCACCTAGGAAAGCTGGGTCAAGAGTGCCCGTCGACCTGCGCGGACACACAGGCGCCTAGTTTAGCAAAAACTGGGTACAACAGCTAGTTTGAACATAGGTGGCCATATCGTGCAGGACTGTTCGCTACGAGGATGGGGTACGAGCTAGATATGTTGTCGCCTCTACGACTGAAACATGAAACAATAGAGCAACGATATATCGTGTTGCTTTGCTCCAACATGTTTCCGCAACAGCCAACGTATTAAGGATGGTGCACGTGTCGCCTATGGCGTCCAAACCGCCTCAGCCCGGTTCAACTGATCCTGCCGTGATCCGTAACTTCTGTATTGTGGCTCATATTGACCACGGTAAATCGACTCTAGCTGACCGGATGTTGCAAAACACGAAGGTTGTTACCCCCCGGGAGATGCAAAATCAGTTTCTCGATAATATGGATATCGAGCGCGAACGAGGCATCACCATTAAGTCCCAAGCCGTACGTATGCCATGGCGAGTCGAGGGGCAAGACTATGTGTTGAATATGATCGATACACCCGGGCACGTTGACTTCGCTTATGAAGTGTCACGTTCTTTGGCAGCCTGTGAAGGTGCCATTTTGCTAGTTGATGCCGCTCAAGGTATTGAGGCACAAACGCTGGCAAACTTGTATATGGCAATGGAACATGATCTAGAGATCATCCCGGTACTAAATAAAATCGATCTGCCGGCTGCCGAGCCCGAGCGTTATGCCCTTGAAATTTCGAATCTTATCGGCGTTGATCCCGATGATGTGCTTAAAGTTTCCGGAAAAACAGGCGAAGGAGTACAAGCTCTACTTGACCGTGTGGTCAGCGACGTGCCTGCTCCGGATGGCAACCAAGACGCACCGCCACGGGCCATGATTTTTGACTCTATCTATGACACCTATCGTGGTGTAATTACCTATGTGCGAATGGTTGATGGCAAACTTGAGCCACGCCAGGGTATTCGCATGATGGCGACCGGCGCTGAATATGAGCTACAAGAGACTGGCACTTATTCACCAGATGCAGTAGCTGGTAACGGGCTGGGGGTCGGAGAAGTTGGGTATCTGATTACGGGCGTCAAAGATGTTGCAGAGTCTAAAGTCGGTGACACGGTTACTGACAAATTGAAGCCTGCACAAGAGGCTATCGGAGGCTATCGAGAACCACAGCCGATGGTCTTTTCTGGCCTTTATCCCATCGACGGCTCTGACTATCCTGCGCTCCGTGACGCATTAGAAAAACTCCAACTTAATGATGCTGCACTGAATTACGAACCGGAAACATCAGTGGCTTTGGGTTTCGGTTTCCGCGTGGGCTTTCTGGGACTGCTGCACTTAGAAATTGTTCGTGAAAGGTTAGAGCGCGAGTACAACCTGGATCTGATTTCTACCGCACCCAACGTCATTTATAGTGTTACAACCGAAGATGGCACTGTTGTGCGGGTAACTAATCCTTCAGAGTTTCCCGAAGGCAAAATTACCAATGTCGAAGAACCAATGGCCATGGCCACAGTGATTGTGCCGTCGGAATTTATCGGTGCTGTTATGGAGTTGTCGCAAAGTAAACGTGGCCAGCTTCGCGGCATGGACTACCTATCGGAAGAGCGCGTAGAAATTCGCTACTGGATTCCGTTGGCAGAAATCGTCTTTGATTATTTTGATGTGCTCAAATCCAGGACCAAAGGGTATGCCTCGCTGAATTGGCAGCGGGACGGCTCCCAAATCGCCGACCTGGTCAAGGTCGATATTTTACTTCAAGGTGATCCGGTAGACGCCTTCTCCGCCATTACCCATCGTGATCACGCGTATTCATATGGTGTGAAAATGACGTCAAAACTTAAGGAACTTATTCCTCGACAGCAATTCGAAGTACCTATTCAAGCTGCCATCGGTTCACGGATTATTGCCCGGGAAAATATACGGGCTATCCGTAAGGATGTTTTATCGAAATGCTACGGCGGTGACATTTCTCGAAAGCGAAAGTTACTTGAACGACAAAAGGAAGGCAAGAAGCGTATGAAGATGGTTGGTACTGTTGAAGTACCCCAAGAAGCATTCATCGCTGCACTGTCGACGGATACGGGCAATTAATAAGTTGTCTCAAATTCAGGCCACACCAAGTAACGATGCTCTTCCGGGATTTATCGCGCCTGCAGTTAATAATACTGACCGAACATTTTCCCTGTATGTACACGTGCCATTTTGTGTAACCCGGTGTGGTTATTGCGACTTCAACACCTATATATCCTCCGACTTTGGTGCTGGTGCTTCGCATGATAGTTACGCATCGACTGCCATCAAGGAATTGGAATTCGCCGCTGACGCGATGGAAAAAGCAGGGGTCGATGCTAAGCCACTACACTCAGTGTTCTTCGGCGGTGGAACACCGACTCTGTTGCAGGCCAGTGACTTAGCAAGCATTCTTGAGCGCGCTCAACGACTGTTTGGAATCGCAAGCGGGGCAGAAATTACTACCGAGGCGAATCCGGATTCGCTGACCAGAGACGCCGTTCAGGAATTATCCGCGGGTGGTTTCAACCGCATATCGATGGGCATGCAATCAGCTGTGCCACATGTGCTAGAGGTACTGGAACGTACGCATAATCCTGCCAACGTAGCTTCTGCTACGCAGTGGATTCGTGAGGCAGGGTTATATATGTCATTAGACCTTATCTTTGGTACGCCTGGTGAAACCCTCCAGGATTGGCAGATTTCTTTAGATGCTGTTCTGCAACTGCAGCCTGATCACATTTCCGCTTATGGTCTTATCGTTGAGGAAGGTACAAAGTTAGCGGCACAGATTCGACGAGGAGTTTATTCCAACACCGATGCCGATGATCAGGCCGACAAATATGTGGCAACCGAAGAGCGCCTGAGCGCTGCCGGGTATCGCTGGTATGAGATTTCCAACTGGGCTTATGATCCAAAGGAACAGAACATTCATCAATCGCAACACAATCTGGCCTATTGGCGGGATCAGGATTGGTGGGGGATAGGCCCCGGGGCCCATTCTCATATGGCGGGGTATCGGTGGTGGAATGCTAAACACCCAGCTGCTTACGCGTCCCGGGTGCTTGACGGAATGTCTCCGGCAGTGGGGGATGAAGTCCCTGATACTGATGCCAGATTATTAGAAAAAATTATGCTCGGAGTTAGGTTAGCCGAAGGGCTAGATTTAGGGTCTCTGGCAAAGATCAGCACAGAGGCCGCCGCGCAGGCTAGAACAGAAGCTCAGCTATTAGTGTCCCAAAAGTTAATTGAACCTGCCGCACTTCAACAAGACAAAATCGTGCCGACTTTGCGTGGTCGTCTATTGGACGACGCAATTACGCGCAGATTAGCAGGGTTCTAAGGGCTTTTGACTACTCAGCGAATGATCCGAAGATTAAACGGGTAACGGTAGGGGCGTCCCTTATTTACTTCTATACCGGCAATGACACCTGAAATGGTCATAAAGGCCCATAGGAGCACTGCAATTACGCCGAAGATGGCCCCCATGATCGGTAGAAAAGCCAAAATATTCATGGCTATTCCAACAATAGTTAATGGCAAGGTAAAATTAAGAGCTTCTTTGGACTCCTGTTCCGAAAAGGGACCGCGTGAGCGAAAAACTACGAACACAACCAATGACGGGACAAAGCCCAGGAATGCACCGAAATGAGCAATCGTTGCCCATTGACGGTCCTGGGACGGCGTCAGTGGTGCACGTGATGCGGTGTCGCTGCCTTGGCCTGAGGCACCAGGAGATTGTGACACGGTATTTTCCTTTACGATCGGTTCATTGGGAGTAATGTTTTTACACTGATACTCTCAGCATAGTGTAGAGTCTCGCTGTTCGCAGGATGGACACTGCTGAGAATGTCACTGAGTTTTTACTATTCGGCTACAGTCACGAAATCTATCATGTGTTCTACTCTACCCAGCAGAGCGGCTTCTAAATCTGCGAAATTATTGACGCGGGATAACAGTTTCTTCCATCCCAAACCGATGTCGCTGGGGTTTTGGTTCGGCAAACCTAATCGAGCTAACATGCCCGTTTTCCAATCTTCACTTCGTGGAATAGTTGGCCAAGCTTTGAGCCCGAGGACTTCAGGTTTAATAGCTTGCCAAATATCGACGTATGGGTGGCCTACGATGAGCACATTATCTCTGGCTCCGGCTACCTGCATGGCCTCGGCGGCAATGTACTCTTCTTTGGCCCCAGAAACTAGGTGATCCAACAGTACGGCTAGCCGTCGGTTCGGCCCTGGCTTGAATTCTTTGACCGCACCGGCTAGGTCATCAATGCCATGCAAGGGTTCCACGACTATGCCTTCAATTCGTAGATCGTCACCCCAAATTTTTTCTACTAATTCGGCATCATGGACGCCTTCAACCCAAATTCTGGAGGCTTTGGCAACTTTTGCGGGTTGTTGCCCCACAGACCGTGAACCAGAGGCGGTTCTTTTCGGCTGTGGCTTGGCAGCGGAAATTGGTGGGACTAGCTTGATGGGCTGACCATCAATCATGAAGCCCAACCCCATCGGAAATGACCTTGTGGTTCCTTTTCGTCCCTCAAGCACGACGAGATGGACCCCGCCTGATTTTTCTATGCGCAATATTGCACCCGTGAAGCCAGAGGTGGCATCCTCAACTACTAAACCCCTGGCAGCCACCACCTGCTGCGGGGCGGAGGGTGTTTGTTTTTTGGAGATCTCACTTGGGCCCCACTGATCCCAATGCATAGCGTTTCAAGCCTTTCTGGGTTGGTACGTCCTCGAGGTTATCAAAGTCTGATCAGTCATCAGCGAAGAACCCCTGATGGATTCTGGGTCAATAAGATAATTGCAGCTACGATTAGCACTATGGTAACGACAGTGCTAACTTTTGTGGGGGAGGACAGATGAGTGACCAACCACGTCGCATGAAAGTTTTGCAGGCCATAGTAGAAGACTATGTTGCCTCGCGTGAGCCTGTCGGTTCCAAAGCGCTTGTGGAGCGTCACAATCTTGGGGTTTCATCAGCTACAGTTCGAAACGACATGGCAGACCTTGAAGATGACGGTCTGATTGCTGCCCCGCATACTTCATCGGGTCGAATCCCAACGGATAAAGGCTACCGCTATTTTGTTGACCGGATTTCAGAAGTTCGACCATTGTCCATTGCGGAACGTCGTGCTGTAAAAACACTGCTAGATAATTCCGATGATATTGATGACATTATGGGCTCCACGGTGCAGGTACTATCCCAGTTGACACGCCAAGTCGCCGTTATTCAGTACCCACAACTAGATTCTTCAGTAATTCGCCGTGTAGAATTCGTGTTACTTTCCGAACACCGCCTATTATTGGTACTGATTCTATCTACTGGTCGCGTTGATCAGCGAGTTGTTTATATCGACGAGCCGATAGACCAGCCGGTCTTGGACGTGCTTGCGCAGTTGTTTATTCAGTATTTGGATAATGTGAGCCCGTACAACCTCGATCAGGCGCTAGCGGAAATGCAACCGATGATTGCACCGGAGCATCGCGAGCTGGCGGCAGCCTTAGGTAATGCACTGCAACTACTTGCCGAAGCTGGGCATCGTGATCGTATTCTGCTTGCTGGTACAGCTAACCTTGCTCGCTCGCCGCAGGACTTCAGCCATTCAATCGGTCCCATTCTTGAGGCCCTAGAAGAACAGGTGGTGCTGCTGAAACTGTTGACAGAAATGGAACAAGATGCCCACGGTTTATCAGTGGGCATCGGAGACGAGAATTTCGGGTCTCTAGGTGACGCCTCGGTTATTGCTGCAGGGTACGGGCCTGGGGATGCTGCAAAAATCGGCGTCGTTGGGCCCACGCGTATGGATTACCCCTCGACGATGTCGGCGGTTCGCGCAATTGCGCGGTATCTGTCGAGGATTTTGTCAAGTTAGCCGGTTAGCAAGATAATAGACTTTTGACCAAACCACGGTTTCAGGCGACGATAGCTTGAACTGAAAGGAACACGACCAACAAGTGGCACAAGATTACTATCAGGTCCTGGGTGTTGAACGTGACGCCACAGCACAGGAGATCAAAAAGGCCTACCGCAAAAAGGCCCGGCAATTGCACCCGGATCATAACCCTTCTGATGAGGCAGCTGAAGAGTTCAAAACAGTCACCCACGCCTACGAAGTATTATCCGATGCTGATAAGCGTCGGAACTATGATGCTACAGGTCACGAGGACGGCCGCCGTGCAGGCTTTGGCGGTGGCGGTTTCGGTGGGTTCTCAGATATCTTCGAAACGTTCTTCGGTGGCGGTGGCGGTGGCGGGCCCATGTCGCGTGCACGTCGTGGACAAGACGCACTGATTGCTACCGATATTGATCTTGAAGACGCTGTTTTCGGTTGCGAAAAGACTATTGACGTTGAAACTGCTGTGCGCTGTGACCGTTGCGACGGTTCAGCGATGGAACCAGGTACGCATCCGGAAACGTGTACGACATGTCGTGGGGCCGGCCAAATTTCCCGTCCCGTGGATTCTATCTTGGGTCGAATGATGACAACGGAAACGTGCCCAACCTGCCGAGGCTTCGGAGATGTCATTACCGATCCATGTGGGAAGTGTTCCGGCCAAGGACGGATCCGTGAGCGTGTGTCGTTCACCGTAAAAATTCCGGCAGGCGTTCGTGATGGTACACGTATCCAACTTGCCGGTCGCGGTGAAGCCGGTGTCGCCGGTGGCCCCAATGGCGACCTCTACCTAGAAATTCGTGTTCGGCAACACGATATATTCACTCGTGACGGCGATAACTTACACGCCACGATGACGGTGCCGATGACTGCTGCCGCCCTGGGGACTGAGCTGACAATTGATACATTGGACGGCGAAGAAAAAGTTACCGTGGCCCCTGGGACCCAATCAGGCCAGGTGCTTACGATGAAAGGTTTGGGAGCTCATCGTCTCCAGGGCGCTGGACGTGGAGATATTAAACTCAACATTAACGTGGAAACGCCTACCAAACTAGATGACGAACAGCGCGAATTGCTCAGTCAGCTAGCGCACCTTCGGGCTGAGGACGTGGCCAATGGTGAGTTAGAATCCCATGGCTTCTTTTCCCGGCTAAAAACAGGCTTCGATCACATTTTTTCTAACGACGAATCGTGACCTACCCGCTGTTCTATAGTGCTGAGGTGACCGGGGCATTGCCTGAACAGGTAATCGCCCTGGACGCTGACACCTCCAGTCATGCCATTCGTTCTCAACGGTTGACAGCTAATCATCCGGTTCTCGTTAGCGATGGCGTTGGCACCATTGCTACGGGCAGTATTCAGAGGCCAGATCCAAAATCCACGTCTATACGGATCAATTCTGTGACCGTGCACCAACCACCCAAAATACACATCAACCTCGTCCAAGCTTTAGCCAAGGCAGATCGTGACATGCTGGCCGCTGAAATGGCTACTGAAATTGGTGTCGATAGTGTAACTCCGTGGCAAGCCCAGCGCTCCATTGTACGGTTACGTTCTGATCTCGTGGCAAAAACCAAAGCCAAGTGGCAGGCCAAACTCCAGGCTGCCGCCCAACAATCCCGTCGTGCATATATCCCAGAACTGCGTGAACCCATCATTGGCGAGCAGATTACCCAGTTGCATACCCCGGCTAAAGGTCATCATGTACTGGTGTTACATGAAGAAGGCAACTACAGCATCACCGAGGCCGCCGCTACGTTGCCGCAGCTCGACACGCTGCACATAGTGGTGGGCCCAGAAGGTGGCGTTTCGCCTGAAGAACTAGCGGCAGTACGCTCCGTTGGTGCAGCGGCAGTGCAGATCGGCCATAACATTATGCGAGCCTCCACCGCCGGTCCGGTAGCCATCGCATTGCTCAACGAATATTTCAACCGTTGGTGAGACTGCAGCATCAGCCCCACACTGATAAACCACTGCGGAAACATAGACCTGCTTGAGTGCCACAGCATAGACTGGGGTTATAGTAATCCACCGTTTCAATGGAGTCGAACTGACAGAACGAAGCCAATCCCCGCATACCTTCCACCAGACCATTATGTTCAATTCGCAAGCTGATATGGTGCAGACCTTTGGTCCGTCCGATATGTTGCTGCGTGTTGTTGAAGGCGTGTATCCCAACCTGCAATTACTTGTTCGCGATCAACAATTAGAGTTGCAAGGTCGGCCCGACGACGTCGCAGAGGTGGTGAAAATCGTTGACGACTTGCAGTCAGTTGCTCGTGCAGGAACTACGGTAGGACCGGAAATTATTGAGGCTACTATTGCGGGTGTACGGTCTTTCCAAGACACTAATGGATCTAATGGGCCCGCTGAACTAATTGTCTCGGCGCAGGGCAAAAAAATTCGCCCTAAAACTGAGAATCAAAAGATTTATGTTAATGCCATCAATAACAATACGGTGGTATTTGGTGTTGGACCTGCAGGAACCGGTAAAACCTACTTGGCTATGGCTAAAGCGATTCAAGCACTCCAAGCCCGGGAAGTGAACCGTATTATTCTGACGCGGCCGGCTGTTGAAGCAGGCGAATCGTTGGGCTACCTGCCGGGAACCCTAAGTGAAAAGATCGATCCGTACCTGCGCCCCTTATACGATGCCCTCCACGAAATGATCGAGCCCGAAACTATCCCACATCTAATAGAAGTTGGCACCATTGAGGTCGCCCCGTTAGCGTACATGCGTGGCCGGACGCTCAATGACGCGTTCATTATTCTCGACGAGGCTCAAAATACCTCAGCAGAACAAATGAAGATGTTTTTGACGCGTCTTGGGTTTAATTCTCATATGGTGGTCACCGGTGACGCTTCCCAGGTGGATCTGCCCCGTGGTACCGATTCCGGCCTTGCCCAAGCCATCGATTTTCTAGGACAAATTGATGACATCGCGGTTGTTGAATTAAAATCCTCCGACGTCGTGCGGCACAACCTGGTATCCAAAATTGTGGATGCTTACGATCGTTACCAACCAGAACCCACTCGGCCGCAACGTAGCGGACGGAATCGAAACCGGTAGGTCCTTTTGGCAGTAGAAGTCCTCAACGAAACCCAATATGATATTGAGATCCAGCGGATCGTGGAGCTGGCCGAACATCTTTATCAGCGGCTCCACATCCATCCTGAATCAGAACTGGCCATCGTGTTTGTCGACAATGATGCCATGGCCACACTGCATCAACAATGGATGGGTCTTGATGGACCCACCGACGTGATGAGTTTTCCCATGGATGAGCTGCGTCCCGGTAGTGTTAACCACCCTGCCACAGGAATGTTGGGCGATATTGTGATTAGCCCACAGGTTGCTACAGAACATGCCTTAGGTGGTGGCCACAGCACCGCTGATGAGATTGCTTTGCTAGTCACCCACGGGATACTGCACCTGCTAGGTTACGATCATCATGGTGACGATGAGAAACATCAGATGTTTTCGGCACAGAATCAGTTGTTGGAAGAGTTTTTGGGTTACACACCGCCACAACTGACCGATAGCGGGAAGTAGTTGTCGTGGTCGTCCCCATTGTGCTAGCGCTACTGTATTTGATCAGTCTCGGAATGACCTGGGTACTAACTCTGGCCGAATCGGCATTTGATTACCTGTCCTACCGTGAAGCGGAGGCCCTGGTAGCAAAACGCCCAAGCAGTCCGGTTCTGCAGATCATGGATCGGTTAGCCGAACACCAGTTAGCATCCCGGTTTTGGAACACAGTATTTCTTGCAAGTAGTGCGGCATTAGTTACCGCACTTATTGAATACTTTGTCAATAATGTTTGGTTATCCGCAGCCGGCGGTATTGCCGTCATGGCGGTTATCATTTTGCTGTTCGCGTTTCGCAGCCCCAGTCGTATTGGTGCTATCCATTACGAAGTCGTAGCACGGTTGACCGCCTGGCTCGTGAGATCGTTGACCCTTGTGCTTGGACCTATTCCGCGGTTATATCGGTTAGAAAACGAACACGAAAATGATACTGAACATGACGAATCAGAGCTAGAGGAACGTCACTTTCGCGAATACGTCTCGCGGGCTTCGGCTGCCGATGTACTCGAAGACGATGAAGCCGATATGATCCAATCGGTTTTTGAAATGGACGATACGCTAGTGCGAGCCGTAATGCGGCCACGCATCGACGTCGTCTGGCTGGACTCCGGCACCAGTCTCGATGATGCCGTGGAGATCTTTATCGCCTCGGGGTACTCACGCATCCCTTTGATTGGCGATAGCCCCGATGATGTGCTGGGTATCGTATTTCTCAAAGACCTCATTCGAGCCCTCCACACCAACAAACTCACCCCAGACGATGTCGTGAACCTGTTAGTCCGAGATATCCGGGTGGTGCCTGAATCAAAAACGGTTTGGGATCTATTACAAGAATTACAGCGCGAAGCTATCCACGCGGCTATTGTCATTGATGAGTATGGTGGAACCGCAGGGTTTGTGACGCTGGAAGACCTCATTGAAGAACTTGTAGGCGAAATCGAAGATGAGTACGATGACGCCGAAATCGCTGACATTATCCCGCAACCGGATGGAGAGTTCTTGGTTAATGCTGCGATGTCCGTATCAGATTTCTCCGAGGCCTTTGGACTATTGTTAGAAGACGACGAAGACGTCGACACCGTTGGCGGGTTGTTTGCCAAAAATTTGGGTAAAATTCCCACTACGGGATCGGTAGTCGACGTCGAGCACCTCACGTTGACCGTAGTGTCACTAGCCGGACGACGTAATCGCGTTGACACCATCCGCGTCACCACACAGCCAGCTGACCAGGAGTTCACATCATGATGCCTACCGAATATCCAGAACATTTCCGTTCTGGGTTTGTCAGCCTCGTAGGCCGGCCAAATGCCGGAAAATCAACGCTGACTAACGCCATGGTCGGTTCAAAGGTAGCTATTACGTCTTCAAAACCACAAACCACCCGCCGGGTTATCCGTGGCATCGTTTCACGGCAAGAATCCCAGTTAATTTTGGTCGATACTCCCGGTCTGCACCGGCCTCGTACTTTGTTGGGGGAGAGGCTCAATGATCTGGTTGCAGAAACCTTGTCCGGCATGGACGCCATTGCCATGTGCATTCCAGCCAACGAAAAAATTGGTCCAGGTGACCGGTTCATTACCGAACAGTTAGCTCGGTTTCCTAAAATCCCGATGATTGCGTTGGTCACCAAAGTAGACACCGTGACTAGAGGAGTCCTGGCCGATCAACTCATTGCAGTCCAACACCTGGGTGAAGAATTCTTAACGCAGCACAAAGACGCCGGATTTAGCGACATCGTACCGGTATCAGTGACGGGAAATGTTCAAGTGGATACGGTACTGGACGTACTAACCACTTACCTTCCCGAATCCCCGCCCCTGTATCCAGATGGTGACATCACTGACGAACCTGATGACATTATGATTGCTGAGCTCATTCGAGAGGCCGCACTGGAAGACGTTTTCGACGAACTGCCACACTCACTGGCGGTGGTTGTTACTGAAATGCAGCAGCGTGATAGTGATGGCACCGCTGCGCTAACCGATATTTATGCCGAGATTTATGTTGAACGCGATAGCCAAAAAGGCATCATTATCGGTAAAGGTGGCGCCCAATTGCGCTCAATTGGGCAGCGTGCACGGAAAAATATTCAGCGACTACTGGGCACCAAGGTCTACTTGGATCTGGTCGTCAAGGTTGCTAAAGACTGGCAGCGTAACCCAAAACATATGAACCGTTTGGGATTCTAAATCTGCAGTGCTAGGGTGACACTATGCGTTTCCTACCGAGCACCCCAGTCAACGGTCGCAACCGTTTGCTTCTTGGTGCTCTTCTAGGCCTACTTCTATCTTGCCGTAGCGAGGCCTAGCATTCAGAAGCGTTTGCTTCGAATTGCCATCAGGTAGGGCCGGACCTCGTTACGGAGCCAAGCCTACGGCCTGCCACCGGTAAGACATAAGTCTGCAAACACCGGTATGTCATCATTGGTCTATTACACTTCTGAACAGGACCAGGCAGTCAAAGATTGAGGAAAAACTTTGCGCAAATTTCAGCAACCTTCCGGCATGAACTTCCACAAATATGTGCCTTTTGAAAAACAAATAGACGTTCAGCTACCGGATAGAACCTGGCCAGATACCGTTATTACTCAGGCGCCTCGCTGGTGTGCCGTGGATCTACGGGACGGAAACCAGGCCCTGGTCAGCCCCATGGACCCAGCCCGTAAGCTGCGGATGTTCGAACTACTTGTCGAAATGGGATACAAAGAAATCGAAGTGGGCTTTCCTGCAGCCTCTCAAACCGACTATGACTTTGTACGACAGCTCATCGACGAAGACCGTATTCCGGATGATGTCCGCATTCAGGTACTAACACAATCTCGAGAACATCTCATCGAACGCACCTACGAAGCACTCGAAGGTGCTCCCGGGGCCATCGTCCATCTCTATAACTCCACCTCCGTGCTGCAGCGTCGCGTTGTATTCCGGCAAGACCAGGCAGGCATCATCGATATAGCAACTCGCGGGGCGATGCTGTGCCGCAAATATGAAGAGCAGCTGAGCGATACAGAGATTATTTATCAGTATTCACCGGAATCTTTCACCGGAACAGAACTGGAATTTGCCGCAGAGATTTCTAATCGCGTAGCAGAGGTCCTGGAGGCGTCAGCAGATCGTCAGATGATTCTTAATCTGCCAGCCACCGTGGAAATGTCGACTCCCAACCGCTATGCCGATCAGATTGAATGGATGCATCGCAATATTGAAAACCGCGATGCCATCATTCTCTCGCTGCACCCCCACAATGATCGCGGTAGTGGTGTTGCCGCAGCCGAACTCGGTTACATGGCCGGCGCAGACAGAATTGAAGGATGCCTATTTGGTAACGGTGAACGCACCGGCAATGTCGATCTGATTACCCTGGGCATGAACCTTTACACCCAAGGCATCGACCCAGAAATTAATTTCTCCAATATGGACAAGATCCAAGAAGTCTACGAGTATGCCACTCAGATGAAGGTTCATGAGCGCTCACCGTGGTCCGGAGAACTAGTATTCACCGCCTTCTCGGGGTCACACCAGGATGCCATCAAAAAAGGTTTCGACGACATGGAGATGCGTGCCGCCGAAGCTAACGTCTCCACCGAAGACCTCGACTGGGGCGTGCCTTACCTACCGGTTGATCCCGAAGATATTGGTCGCACCTACGAAGCGGTGATCCGCGTGAATTCCCAGTCCGGTAAAGGTGGTGTCGCCTACATGCTTAAAACCGAGCACAATCTAGACCTGCCACGCCGAGCACAGGCGGAGTTCTCCGCCGTCGTCAAACACCACACCGACACCCAGGGCGGCGAAATAACTTCAGAGACCCTTTGGCAGGTATTTTCTGATGAGTATCTACCCGCTGAGAACCCAGCAGACGGGTGGGGCTACTACCATCTGCTGTCGTCAACCGCATCAACCACTGAGGACGGGGATTTCTCTATGGAGGTCCAAATGGATCGTGAGGGAGAAATTGTCACCCGTTCGGCAACCGGTAATGGCCCGATTTCTGCCCTGGTATCAATGTTCCATGAGGCAGGCGTCGATGTACGAGTTCTGGACTACACAGAACACGCGATGACCGAAGGCGGTGAAGCGATGGCGGCAGCCTATGTGGAGGCTGCCATTGGTGACCGAGTCCTGTGGGGGATTGGTCTGGATCATAACACCTCCACGGCCTCTTTGCAGGCCGTCACATCGGCGGTCAACCGCTATCTGCGTGATGTAAAAGCTGAGGCACCAGCTGAGTAAAAGAACGTCACGCAAATCCCGTGGTTCCGGAACATACGTTTCCCAAAGTTACCGGACCCACGGGATTATTCTGCGCACCTATAAACTGGCTGAAGCTGATCGCATTATTGTCCTTCTAACTGCTGACCACGGTCAAATTCGCGCGGTGGCTAAAGGGGTCCGACGGACCACTTCGAAATTTGGTTCTACACTGGAGCCTTTCATGCACACCAGGCTGCAATTGGTGCCACGACGCAGCCTCGATATCATTGTGCAAACCGAGACCATCCAGCCCTACGGGATGATGCTCACTAACGATTACGATACCTTTGGCTCAGCCTCAGCAATGGTTGAGACCGCCGAACAACTTACCCGGGATGAGGATCCGGCAGACGCCGGGGACCAGTATCGGTTGTTGCACGGTGCTATAGCCGCACTGGCCCGCCGGGCTGCTGCTCCCACCATGCTGCTGGCCTCTTATCTACTACGCGCTGTAACGCTTGCAGGCTGGGCACCGGTATTTACACAATGCGCCCAATGTGGACTGGAAGGAACCCACAACTGGGTTTCGGTTGTGCTAGGCGGCGTATTATGTGACGAGTGTGCCCCGCCGCAGACACCATACGTTACCGACGACGACGTTGCATTGCTTGTTGCTTTGCACGAGGGGGATTGGCCAGCGGTTAACCAAGCACAGCCGGCCCAAATGCGGCAGGCAACAGGATTTATCGCGGAGTATTTGCAGTACCATCTAGAACAGCATCTGCAGTCACTATCCGTAATGGACCAGGGTTAACTACCACAGGAGCCAACTATGCCATATGAGGATCCGGCACCACACCCAGACGGTTTCGTGATGCCCACCATCGACTCAAAGTTCATTCCACAACATGTGGCCATTGTGATGGACGGCAATGGACGCTGGGCCAACCAACGCGGCCTGCCACGAACCGAAGGGCATCGGGCCGGGGAACAAGCCCTGCTAGATGTTATGGCCGGAGCAGTAGAGATGGGTATTCAATATGTCTCCGTCTACGCATTTTCGACTGAAAACTGGAAACGGTCACCCGATGAAGTTGCATTTTTGATGGGGTTTTCTCGTGATGTCTTGCGTAGGCAGCGCGATACATTAAATTCTTGGGGCGTGAAGGTGCGTTGGAACGGTCGAAAACCTCGGTTGTGGAAATCTGTTATTAAAGAACTGCAAGTGGCCGAAGAGCTGACCAAGCATAACAGCCGTACCAACCTTGTGATGTGTGTTAACTATGGAGGAAGAGCAGAAATCACCGATGCCGTGCAGAATATTGCCAGCCGGGTAGCTGACGGTACGCTTAGCCCAAAATCGATTACCGATAAGACGGTGAGCCAATCTTTGAGCCAACCAGATGTACCCGATGTAGATCTTTTTCTGCGTACCTCTGGCGAACAGCGGTTATCGAATTTCCTGCTGTGGCAATCTGCTTATGCTGAACTGATTTTTTTGGATGTGCTGTGGCCAGATGTCAACCGCAAAACCCTCTGGGATGCCGTTGAAATCTATGCTTCTCGAGACCGTCGATACGGTGGAGCCATAGATGCCACCATTACCTCCTGAAGTAGTCCAACCAGGCAAATGTAGCGTCAAACGCTTGATCCCGGACCGCTTTGGCTGATGCATATACATCATGCAAGGCATTGGGAATTTTATGTATCATCACCTGGTTACCAAGCCGAATTGCACGTTGCGCGGTGGCGTGGACATCTATGACCGTGTCGGTAACCTGCATTCGAGCAGAATATTTTGTTGCGAAATACGAATCAGCTGAGGTCATGACCAGTACCGGTGTATCGATATCTAACCCATCATGGACTTGGGCATGTCCAGCTAACACTGCGGCCAACCAGCCGCCGTGGATGTCAAAGGAATATCGTGGGTGCCACAGTGGGTGCAGTACCCATTCCCCATAGGCGTTGTTCGATAACGACTGGTAGAAATAATCAAATTTGGGCAGTAAGAGTTTACGTTCGGGCGCAGAACGCCAAATCGGATCGGCTATTGTATTGGCGAAACCACGCAACCAGGTATTACCCTGCAATTCCAGCCACGGGGCATTAAGCACCAGACCACCAAATTGCCCGGGATGCCGGTCAGCCCATAAAGCGGCTGTTAGACCGCCGGTAGAGTGGGCAATGATTGATGGTGAAGTGTTCGGGTGCGCTGAGGCGAGGATCTGAAAGGCCGCATCAATTTCGGCATCGTATTCTGCTAGATCCTCAATATAACCGGGCGTTTGCTTTGGTCGTAGGGAACGCCCGTACTTGCGTAGCTCAAGCGCATACAACTGGTATCCGCGTGCCTTAGCCGCTTTAGCCAACTCGGTGTTGTAAAAATAGTCGGACCAGCCATGAATATATAACAGTGGTATCCCGACGGCTTCGTCGTGGCGGACCAATGTGGCAGTAATCGGCCCTTCGTTGTCTTCACCTAAGGGCAGGGTGCGTCGGGAAAAGCCGGCAAAGACGTCAGGCACCCATTTACCCGGCGGGGTGCTTTCAAGCAATCCGTAATGCATCAATATCCCTAAGCATATGACAAGACGTCTGCACAGTTATAAAACCTATCAGTAGGTATGGTTGACTACCAGTTATGACCAACCTAATTGCTGCACGCCTTGCCGGCCAGTCGCCATTATTATATCCGCGGATATTCGACGCCGTCTTTGCCGATATGGACGCCGAACGGGCACATAAAATTGGGTTTGACGCCATCAGAACTGCCGAGAAGACGGGAGTTTCCCGGGTCTTGCGTGCAGCCTTTCGTCCAGCCGAAAGCCTACGTACCGAGGCTATGGGGCTGAGCTTTCCTTCCCCATTCGGCCTAGCTGCAGGATTCGATAAAGCCGGCATCGGCACCAGTGCCTTAGCTGAACTGGGTTTTGGGCACATCGAAGTTGGGACCGTCACCGGACAAGAACAACCAGGAAACCCTAAACCACGGCTGTTTCGGATCCCCCAAGATAAGGCTCTGGTCAACCGTATGGGTTTTAATAACCACGGAGCGGAAAAGATTGCTCCGCGGCTGGCGCAAACACGGAAAACCTTGACCCGCCGATTTGGACGGCTTCGCCCCATCCTTGGGGTCAATATAGGTAAAACCAAAACCGTAGAACTATCGGATGCAACGGATGATTATCTCATTTCGACTCGACTGTTGGCCCGCCACGCCGACTACCTTGTGGTCAACGTCTCCAGCCCAAATACCCCTGGGCTTCGGCAGTTACAGGCCATCGAATCTTTAGCCCCACTTTTAGACGCTGTTTCCAAAACTGCCGATGCCGTCACAGGCCGTCACGTACCGCTTGCGGTTAAAATCGCGCCGGATCTTATTGATGATGACATTGTCGCGGTTGCTGACATGGTCACAGAGCTTGGGCTTGACGCGGTTATTGCCACTAACACAACTATTTCACGAGATAACCTCACCGCAGCGCCATCTGAAGTAGAAGCTCTTGGCGCCGGGGGAGTATCAGGTGCCCCGCTGGCCCAGCGTTCCTATGAAGTGCTGCACTTGCTGAACCGACATCTCCAGCAGGCCAGTATTATCTCGGTCGGTGGTGTTACGACCGGTGATGACGTGCAACAACGCCTTGAAGCCGGTGCGACGCTAGTGCAAGGCTACACAGCATTCCTATATGAAGGGCCCTTTTGGGCGGGTCGAATTAACGCCGCCCTGGAACAGCATCAGCTTGGAAATTGACCCCGCTTTACCTGAGGGCGGGGCAACCGCATACGGCGCATTTGTGTGCCTCGCATAGCCGCATACCAGCGGGTTCCGGGTTCCATGACACCGAACTTGGCTTCCAAGCGTTTCTTGACCTGAAAACCGACCCAGAAGCCTTCAAAGATAACCAAGAAGACGAACACGAGCATGCCAATGGTTGAAGCCAATTGCATCGCAGGAGTCGGCACGAAGCTTAATGCCAGAAAAAGCAATACGCCAATAATCAGCCACTCGCCAATGCCCCAGCGTGCATCGACGTAGTCACGCGTGTAGCGTCGCTGTGGACCCTTATCACGGGCTGGTAAGTATTTTTCTTCACCAGTATCCAGTGCACGCCGCATGCGTGCTCGTTCCTCCGCAACGGCCTGCTTATTTTGCTGTTTGGCAACCTTGCGGTTATCTGAAATAAGCGGACGACGATTCGCTGCTTCCTGGTCGCGGCGCTTTGGTGTCGGGCGGCCTTTCCCCTCGGTCTGGCGTTTGCCGCTGCCTGGGTCTTCTTCGGTCATGAGCTCTCTTCTGTTAGGTCACGGTTGCTGATAGTTTGTCTCTATTCTAGGACTTCATATAGGCCTGTCATCCCGACTACTCTAAGGGATATGAATGCATCGTTTTCAGAAGCCAGGAACCTCGATCCCAATTCCGCCGAATTTGTCACGATCGTAAAACAGTGGGTAGATCACCACTTTCAAGATATCGTCAAAAATTTGGCTGAACTCGTCAGCTATCAGTCCTTAGCCTTCCAAGGCTACGATCGTCAACAGTTGCTGGCTTCTGCCGACGCGGTCGCGGACCTATTTTCTCAGGCTGGTTTAGACGATCTGCATCAGCTTACCGAAACTAATGATGAGGGTGCGTCATCAGGCCCAGCGATCATCGGACGCAAACATGCCAAAGACAATAAGCCCACTGTTATGTTGTATGCGCATCATGATGTTCAGCCCGTCGGTGATTTAGACGCATGGCACACCGACCCCTGGGTAGTCACTGAAAAGCACGGTCGACTTTATGGACGAGGTACCGCTGACGATAAGGCAGGCATCATTGTCCATCATGCTGCGCTGAAAGCTCTTGACGATCTTTTGGGAACCGACCATGGCCTGGGCGTCACCATATTTATCGAAGGCGAAGAGGAAGTTGGCTCTCCATTTTTCAAACAGTTTTTGGATAAGCACCGGCAGCTATTAGCCGCTGATACGATTATTGTCGCCGACTCAGCCAACTGGTCGGTGCAAGTACCTGCACTGACAACATCATTGCGTGGCATGATCGATGGAATTATAGAAGTTACAGTCGCAGACCACCCAGTGCACTCCGGTATATTTGGCGGTCCGATGTTTGATGCCATCACCGTACTGGCGCGAATCCTTGCACAGCTACACACCCCCAGCGGAGATGTGGCACTTGAAGGCATCGGTCAGACGCGTTGGTCTGAAGTAAACTACGACGAAGTCGATTACCGGAACCAGAGCGGAGCGGTTAAAGACCTAGAGCTCGCCGGTACCGGGAGTTTGGCTGACCGTTTATGGAATAAGCCTGCACTCAATATTATCGGTATTGATGCCACTCCGATTGCTGAATCTTCCAATTCTATTGTCCATACTGCACGGGCACGATTTTCTATGCGGCTAGGCCCCGGTGTAGATCCGCACGATGCTATGGAATCTATGGCCAAGTATATTGAAGCAGTAGATGCCCAAGGTGCAACAGTTAACTTTTATCCTGGTGAAGAGGGCAAACCATTCGTAGTGGATGCCTCCAGTGGTGCAGCGAAACTAATGAAACAAGCTTTGACAGATGCTTGGGGATCTGAGGCCATGGAAACCGGTTTAGGCGGCTCGATTCCTTTCGTTGCAGATCTAACCGAAAGCTATCCTGACACCAATATTCTATTAACCGGCGTTGAAGATCCTGATACGAAGGCACATTCGCCCAATGAATCATTAGACTTGTCCGTATTACGCCATGCGATAGAAGCACAAGTACTGGTACTTGCCAGAATGGCATTGAACCGGTGAAATGGTAGTAGCCCCCGGTGTGTTTTACTTATTAACCGCTGGTGTAAGTTGCGATGAGGAGAAGACGATGTCACAGACAGATAGTATCGCCGAACAGTTACCACAGGCAGCGCCGGCTGAAGGGCTGCCTACTCACGAAGTTTCGCTGTCAGATGTGGCGGCTGAAAAAGTACGCGATCTGCTGGAACAGGAGGGGCGCCCAGATTTGCGCCTGCGTATTGCAGTGCAACCCGGTGGTTGTTCCGGACTGATTTACCAGCTGTATTTTGATGAGCGCGTTCTTGATGGTGACGCTGTGAAAAATTACGGCGGTGTTGAAGTGATTATCGACAAGATGTCCGTGCCTTATTTGGCGGGTGCGTCTATTGATTTCGAAGACTCTATTACCAAGGTCGGATTCACCATCGATAACCCACAGGCTGCGGGCTCGTGCGCCTGTGGTGACTCCTTCCACTAAGCGCAGGACACAGAAAATTTTGACGAAACGGCGGGTTCGCGTCACATAGGACGTTGACTCGCCGTTTTGCTGTCATGGTCCACATTTCGCGATAAAAAAGCACTAGGCTATTGTTCAGCCAAAGATGTTTTGCTGTGCTCATTTTCAGAGCTTCATTGGAATGTTCTGTAAACTTATTAGCAAAACACTCGCACTGGAAAAAGAAGAGGAAGGGCCGTCTGTGAGACTGCTAGATCGAGCCGGCAGGCGCGGCAAAAGACTCCTTAAGGGGGGAGTCGTAGCCGCCATGGCTTTGGTTGTTCTAACTGCCTGTTCAGAACATGCCAAACGAGGCTGGTATCCCGGTTCAAATGAAACTACGAACCACAACGAGCTGCTCACCCACTTTTGGGTCGGAGCTTGGGTCGCAGCACTTATCATTGGTGTTACGACCTGGGTTTTAATGTTGTGGGTTATCGTGGCATACCGTCGCCGCAAAGGGGACAAAGGTTATCCACGGCAGGTTGCATACCACATGCCCTTGGAAACTATGTTTACGGTGATTCCAATTATTTTGGTACTCACACTTTGGGGCTTCACGGACCGCGTCGAACGAGACATCGGAACCCCAGTAGAAGATTCACCGTTGACCGTAACTGTTTACGGCAAACAATGGGCCTGGGACTTCGACTACGAATACACTGCTGAGGATGGAACAACGGAAGAGCGTCACCTTTATGGCACTCAAGCTCAACTGACTGGTGAAGAAGGCACGGAAGAGACCCTTCCAACCCTTTACTTACCAGTTGATGTGCCGGTTGAATTCCAGCTGAAATCACGTGATGTGATCCACTCGTTTTGGGTACCGGCCTTCTTGCAGAAGTTGGACATGGTTCCAGGACAGACAAACCGTATGTATCTCACCCCGGAAGAGACAGGACACTTCCAAGGAAAGTGCGCGGAACTTTGCGGTGAGTACCACTCGGAAATGCTCTTTAACGTAGAAATCGTTGAAGAAGACGAATTCCTGGATGAAATTCGTCAGCTTCCAGAGGGACTATCGGGTGCTGAACTAAACCGTAACCCGAACGAGAACCCAGATGGTCAGCAGGACCAAGAGGTACCTTTGGGCGATCCACAACGGATCGAGGAGTAAAAAGTACATGACCACTTACGAATACACACAAGATGAAACCCAGTCGAGGGTTCGACCGCAGGTAGTTCCGGTCTCAAAGGGTCGTATCGTCGTCAACTGGTTGACTTCGACTGACCATAAGACAATCGGGTACATGTACCTGATATCTTCATTCACGTTTTTTGGCCTCGCCGGCGTCATGGCGTTGCTGATACGTGCCGAGCTGTTCTCCCCGGGTATGCAGGTATTGCAGACTAAGGAACAGTTCAACCAGCTATTCACAATGCACGGCACACTGATGTTGTTGATGTTCGCGACACCTTTGTTTATTGGGTTCGCAAACGTAATCATGCCCTTACAAATAGGGGCACCTGATGTGGCATTCCCACGACTCAACGCATTAGCATTCTGGTTTTTCCTGTTTGGCTCGCTGATGGCCCTGATAGGGTTCCTCACCCCACAGGGTGCAGCCGCCTTTGGTTGGTTCGGATACGCTCCACTATCTAACGAAACATATTCGCCCGGTATCGGCGGAGATCTGTGGGTCTTCGGTCTAGGGCTTCAAGGTTTCGGTACAATTCTTGGTGGCGTCAACCTCATCACCACCGTCATCTCGATGCGTGCTCCTGGCATGACTATGTGGCGTATGCCCATTTTCACCTGGAATACATTGATCACCGGTATCCTCATTCTGATGGCGTTCCCCCCTCTTGCCTCAGCACTATTTGGCCTTGGGCTAGACCGCCGGTTTGGTGGCCATATCTTTGATCCAGAAAACGGCGGCGCTATCTTGTGGCAGCACCTCTTCTGGTTCTTTGGTCACCCTGAGGTTTACATTATTGCTTTGCCATTCTTCGGCATCGTTTCCGAAATAATCCCGGTGTTCTCGCGCAAACCGATCTTTGGTTACAAATCCTTGGTGTTTGCTACCGCTACAATTGCTGCACTGTCTATGACAGTTTGGGCACACCATATGTATGCAACAGGTTCGGTATTGCTACCATTCTTCTCCTTGATGACCATGCTCATCGCAGTTCCGACGGGCGTGAAGTTTGTCAACTGGATCGGTACTATGTGGCGGGGGTCGATCACCTTCGAAACACCAATGCTGTGGAGCCTTGGCTTCATGGTCACCTTCCTGTTTGGCGGTCTGACCGGTATTATCCTGGCTGCTCCACCACTGGACTTCCACGTCACAGATACGTACTTCGTTGTGGCGCACTTCCACTACGTCGTTTTCGGTACTGTGGTGTTTGCGATGTTTGCTGGCTTCTACTTTTGGTGGCCAAAGTTCACCGGAAAGATGCTCAACGAGACTTGGGGCAAGATCCAGTTCTGGATGCTTTTCCTAGGTTTCCATGGCACATTCTTAGTCCAGCACTGGTTAGGCGTAATGGGTATGCCACGCCGTTATGCCGATTACATGGTTGAAGATGGGTTCACGGCGATGAACCAGTTCTCAACTGTTTCGTCTATGCTGCTGGGCGCTGCGATTATTCCATTCTTGTGGAACATCTATTACACAGCGCGTTATGGTAAGAAGGTTACTGTGGATGACCCATGGGGCTTTGGTGGCTCCCTCGAATGGGCAACATCCTGCCCACCTCCCCGCCACAACTTCCATGCGCTACCACGGATCCGTTCTGAGCGTCCAGCTCTGGACCTTCATCACCCCGAGTTGATCCCCTTAGAGCGGCGCCAGAAGTTGAATACGAAGGTAGGTGCATGACGTGAAGATCAATGCCAAAATGTTCTCGCTTTTGGGGATCTTCTTCCTCATAATTGCGGTTGTATATACGATTTGGACACGTGGAACTGAGTGGGTAGGTATCCCCGCCTTCTTTGCCCTAGCAGCAATGCAGTTCTTGATCGCGTATTATTTACGCCTCGTAGACAAAGAATACAAAACCGGTGCCAGCGATCGAGAAGATGGTGAGATCGCCGAGTACTCTGGGACCTACGGTCGTTTTGCCCCGTGGAGCTGGTGGCCACTCGGTCTCGGTTTCTCAGCGGCTATCGTCGCCTTAGGCGTCGCAGTCGATTGGTGGATTTTCATCATCGGCATCTTCGTTGGAATCTTCTTCGTTACCGGTTGGGTGTTTGAATTCTCTAAAGGTCAGCACAAACACTGACGCTTTATTAGCGCCAATCCTCTAAAAACAGCTGGTCCCCAGTCCATTGGACTGGGGACCAGCTGTTTAACTAGCCGCGAAACGCATATCTGCATCCTTTGCAGGATCCGGATTGATCAAACACGGCAATTGCTGACTTTGACGATTAAACCGTTCATCAGGATGTCACTGTCATTGTGTTATCGACAACAACACCACGCCACTAACTATCTGTGTTCGGCCGTATTGTTGTGTTACTAGTCTGCTAAGTGGGCTGTATTCCTATATCGCGCTTCTCAGCACTGTTATATCCAATGATCTGCATTGCCGCGATCGTGAAGGGGCGAAATACAATGATTCACTAATCTGGACTATGCAGTAAAGCGGGAGACGCAGCGCTTTAATACGGATTCTATGTACATCGTTTTAGGGTCAGTGCTTGATTAGTCTTGGATTTGTTTGTCTCATTGCGCGAGTTGAAAAGCTATGCGGCGCATTGAAGAATGGAGAATACCGATGTTCCGGAGGTATTAAACGCCATGGCACTCAATAAGAGACGAATAACGCAAAGACCGATCGGCCCTGCTATGCAGTGGACAAGACGCGCCAGCCAAAAACCCGACGCTCAAAAGACTGCTGGAAATATTAATATTGACCTAGAAGCTTATCAGACGGCAGAGCGAAAACAGCCCGAGCCAAAAAGGCATAAGCCCTCAAAGCAGACCGGCAACCCAGTTGCATATAAGAAGCAAAAGGGGACTAAAGAACAGCCCCATTCAAATTACAGTACCGAAAACACTACGTCACTACCTGAATCCCGGAATACTGTTTCAGACGGTTCTTACGAAACAGCGTGGAATTACTATTCCAGGGGAGCGCAAGGTGATCACTACACACAGTGGTCTCAGAGTGGCATGCAGCATCAACCAAATACCCAGTTTAATGATTCTGCGGTAGGGAACTTTCAGCGTCAATCAAGTCCGCAGCATAGGACAGCTAACAAAACAAATAGATCCCGAAGTTCGTCGCAGCACTTTACTGATACAGGAGCTATTAGACCTCATAGCAGTGCCAGATCCAGTAATTTATCGATCAAACAGTATGTTTTACCTTTTGTCGTAGTAGTCACGCTTGTCGTACTTGGTATCTTAGCCTCGCTCGGGTAACGAAAACTGACTCGTCGTGCACGACAGGTCGGTTAGGGCACTGGTGCTGTTTGAGGGTTAATATCTTGAGCGCGTTTAAATGATCGAATTAAGTCGTCGCTACTCTAAAGCCAGACACATGCGAATCGGACCGTATCTGTTGATGTGGCAGTTTTGACCCAGAAATGGGCCAATACCGGAACGTTTAAGATGCTGGGTGCCTGTTAGCCAGTTCTATTTCGACGACTTGAAAACGCAGAGCTGGCCATCCTGGAGTTATAGCATTTTCGCAACCGTATCAATATCAATGATTTAAAAAGGAAGCGGCTATCGGGACAATAATTCCAAAGTATCCGGAGCACAGGTAATTATCTCGCGATATTAGACGCTTAAGCAACGAGTACGATAAATCTATAAAAACCTATTCTAGTACCGCTATATGGTAATTATGATTGCGCCCCAGGGCCTTAAACCCTGCGGCTGTTCCTAGCACATCGCTGGCAGAATACGGGGTGTATATTGGCTTAGAAGGGGACCTGAATGCTGTGCGTCGATTCACGGTAAAAGGCATCGTTAGTAATAAAAAACTGTCCGGTTGGAATAAATCCAACCGGACAGTTTCTATCGTCGTTCCTAAGGTTTAGGAATCATCACGCTTTCCCTCAAGCTCCCGTACCGCAGTGGCAACAGAACCCTGCAATTTACGACGCTGCTGATCGTGCTCGGAATGTGCTTCGATTAACTCTTGCGAGGAAATTGGTTCAACACGGTCTTCGTAGAAACGACGTGACCAGAACGCCCGGAATTTCTCCCATGTGCCAACCTTGCCCTTCTTATTGGGTTGAGCTGGAACTGGCTGACGGGATTCAAAAGCCACGAGTTCATACAGACGGTATTGGTCAACCAATTCATGGCGCTCAAGGATTGCACCTTCAGGGCTGAACTCAATTACACCGGTTTCGCGACCATGCAGGGCGATTTCTCGATCTTTCCGTTGCAGGGCGAGACAGATTCGTTTAGTGATGATGAACCCGAGGATAGGGCCCAAGATGATTAGGACACGTAGTACGTAGGCCACGTCATTCAGCGACATCTTGAAGTACACAGCAATCAAGTCGGAGGAAGCTGCAAGCCACATGACGCTGTAGAAGATTACTCCGGCAACACCTGCTGCTGTACGTCCTGGCGCGTTGCGTGGACGATCCAGGATATGATGCTCACGGTTGTCACCTGATACGCCACGTTCAATCCATGGCCACAGGACCATCCCGAGAATGAGTGCGCCAGCTGGCAACATCGGAATGAGAACACCCATTGGTAAGGCATTCCAACCCCATGGGAGTGGGAGATGCCAGAGGAATGAGAAGTCTCCAAGCATACCTGGCATTAGACGCAGGACGCCATCTACCCAGCCAATGTACCAGTCAGGTTGGGTACCTGCTGACACCGGTGATGGGTCATATGGTCCATAGTTCCAGACAGCGTTGATCTGCAGGAAGCCAGCAATCAACGCGATGATCCCGAATACGATGAAGAAGAATCCACCAGCTTTGGCAGCATATACGGGACCAACTGGGTAACCGACTACGTTGGAGTTCTTGCGACCTGGTCCAGGGTATTGAGTGTGCTTATGCACGACGACCATGAACAGATGGATGGCTACCATCAGGATAATAAGCGCTGGGATAACCATGATGTGAAGCGAGTACAGGCGAGGGATAACGTGCTCACCCGGGAATTCGCCGCCAAAGAGGAACATCGACAGGTGGGTTCCCACTAATGGGATAGCTTTCATAACACCATCGATAATTCGAAGGCCGTTACCGGAGAGAACATCGTCAGGCAATGAATAACCGGTGAAACCTGCAGCAAGAGCCAGAATCAACAGTACTGAGCCAACGATCCAGTTCAGTTCACGCGGGCGACGGAAGGCGCCGGTAAAGAAAACCCGCAGCATATGTACCGATACGGCAGCAACGAAGATCAAAGCTCCCCAGTGGTGTACCTGGCGCATAAACAGGCCACCGCGAACCTCAAAGGAGATATCGAGAGTGGAGGCATATGCCGACGACATTTCTACACCGTAGAGCGGTTTATAGGCGCCGTCGTAGACCACATCGGACATAGATGGGTCGAAGAAGAACGTCAAGAAGGTTCCCGACAACACCAAAACGATGAACGAGTACAGTGCTACTTCACCAAACAAGAATGTCCAGTGGTCGGGAAAAACTTTTCGTCCGAATTCTTTAACGATGCCGGAGGCACCCATTCGGGTGTCAACAAAGTTCGCAATCTTACCTGTGCGGGTAGAAGCTTGATAATCCTGCACAACGGACATTATGCACCACGCTCCTCAGCTGGTCTTGGATCGCGTTCCCAGTAAATGGGCCCAACTGGTTCATGGAAGTCACTTTGTGCAACCAAGTAACCTTCGTCATCGACAGTAATTGGCAGCTGTGGCAGCGCGTGCGAAGCCGGCCCAAAGATGACTTTGCATTCCTGGGTCAGGTCGAAGGTGGACTGGTGGCAAGGGCACAACAAGTGGTGGGTGTGCTGTTCGTAAAGCGCAATTGGGCAACCAACGTGAGTGCAAATCTTGGAGTAGGCGACAATGCCATCCACGTTCCAGTCTTCGCGTCCTTCGCTAACTTGCATGGCGTCTGGGTTCAGACGCATCAGTAAGACGACCGCTTTGGCTTTTTGATTGAGCTTGTCGTGCTCCAGGTCTAATAGTCCATCAGGGACAACGTGCATTGCTGAACCAATGGTGACATCCGAGGCTTTGATTGGTGTCCCGCTAACATCACGGACCAAACGTGTTCCCGTATCCCACATAGTGTGGCGTAGTCGTTCTACACCGAAGTTTTCGGCTGGATCGTCAGACTGGTTTCCGGTGTTATCCAAGTCCCGAAACATTGCCACCGCGGGTAAGGGGGCGATAGCAAGTGCACCGATCAGGGTATTTCGCAGCAAGGGACGACGCTTGATCTGTGATTCATCAATGACATCGTTGACGATGCCTGCAGCGTCGGATCGGTCTTCTTCGTTAGTGACGGACTCGCGTTCTTCGACCCATTCATGGTCCGGCATTAGCGTGCGACCCCAGTGAACAATTCCGACACCGATACCTAGCATGGCGAAGGCTGTACCAAGGCCCAGCATTGTGTTCTGCAGACGGATGATGTTCATGTTGGTTTCGTCTAGCGGCAGCTGGCCAACTCCGAAGTATCCAACAAAGAAAATGAGGGTACCGATGATGGACAGGATGAACAGGAAAGAAACCTGACGTTCTGCACGCTTAGCTGCACGTGGATCCTCATCCGTAATACGCGGCCGGTGAGGTGGCAATCCCGGGTTTTCGATAGCGAAATTTCCTGAATCGTCACCAACGCGCTCTACGGCGCCCGGCTTACCGGGATCTCCGTGGCGTTGCTCGCCCATAGATCTGATTCCTTTACTCGAGTGATGTTTGTGATGTTTCTAATCGACGATAGATCGATAATTCTTTAAGAGGATCGGGTGGTCAACCAAACCATAAATCCGATGAGTAGCGCTAAGCCGCCGGTCCATACAAAAAGCCCTTCAGCAACAGGCCCAATGGAACCGAGAGAGGCACCACCTGGGTAGCCTTGGCTCTCAAATTCTTTCAAGTATGCAATGACATCTCGCTTGTCTTCAGGAGCCAGGTTCGAGTCAGAGAAGACCGGCATATTTTGTGGGCCGGTGATCATGGCTTCGTAGATATGGTCTTCGTCAACGCCGTGAAGTGAAGGAGCGTACTTACCCCGTGTCAGGGCCCCTCCACCGGCAGAAGCTGAGTGACACATGGCGCAGTTTACGCGAAACAAGTCACCACCGCGGGCTAGGTCCACGTCTGCGTGATCTGTATCCAAGTATTCGTCTTCTGGAACAGTCGGACCGGTACCTAACGAGTGAACGTACGAAGCCAGCTGCATGGTCTGTTCTTCGTTGAACTGTGCCTGTTTCTCTTGGGCCTGAGGGCCATTCATCTGTAATGGCATACGGCCAGTGCCAACTTGGAAATCGACTGAGGCGGCACCGACACCAATCAGCGATGGTCCGGCGGGCCCACCGGTTGCGCCGACTCCGTGACAGGACGCGCAGTTGGCGTTGAAGAGCGCTTCGCCATCTGCAATATTGTCGGCGCTGGTGTAGTCAGATTCTGAGTACGCCGATGCGGAGTTGATGTTGGAGGCTAGTGAGTATAAACCTCCAGTTAGCAACAGACCCAACAACAGCAATGCCACTCCGACCATGGGGTGGCGGCGATTCTGTGAGAGTGCCTTCACTTTATGGATTCCTTACATTCTTTATAACCGGATGAGGTGTGACAAGTCCGTTCCGGTATACCTCGGGTGCGATTGATGTCGAGCCGGCGGACCGAACGAGTCACTGCATGACGTAGATAATGAACCACAGAGCGACCCACACGACATCTACGAAGTGCCAATAGTACGACACGACAATGGCAATCGTGGATTCGTGATTTCCAAATCGCTTAGCTAGATAGGCACGTCCAATCACGAACAGCATGGCAATTAAGCCACCCAGCACGTGAAGTGCGTGGAAGCCAGTGGTGATATAGAAGGCAGAGCCATAGGCGCTAGACGACACGGAGATTCCGTGAGTAACCATGTCTGCATATTCGTACGACTGTACAGACAAGAAAATTGCGCCCAGGATGAAGGAAACGATGAACCATTCCACGACACCCCAGTCTTTTATCTTGTTGCTTGTGCGTCGTGGACGCAGCTGAACAGCGGCTTTAACGCCCCACTGCGCAGTGAAAGAGCTGATCACGAGAATGACGGTGTTTACGGTTGCTAATACCGGCTGAAGTAGCGCTGTGTTCTCTTCCCACAGACTGGGGGAGGTTGAACGTAGCGTGAAATACATGGCGAACAGGCCACCGAAAAACATTACTTCGGAAGACAACCAAACCATGGTGCCAACGGCAGCTAGGTTAGGCCGACTTGGGAAGCCGGTGGGGTTATGCGAGAGAGTTTGAGTTGATGTTGTCACCCTTTCATTATGGCCTGAAATTGACCAAGTTTCACAATGCGACTTGCGTACTGCGTGTCATTTTCAAGGGCCCAATTTCGCTAGTGTCTTCATGGATCCGCATAATTGCCGGAAAATACGCTGATTTCGGCCTCAGCGTCACAAATTTAATGTGGACTTTGAGACAAATAACCCGACTGAATTGTTAAGCAGAAAGCCCAGCGTCTTGGCCCCTTATGGGCGCATGTACTCGCCTTATAGTGTCAAGATCCACTGCCCATTGGTGATGAGTAATAGGATGAGACCTTGGCATTGAGGAACCCAGTACCCCGAGGGAAGCAACATATATGAATTGGCCCACAGTATTGTCAGCAGTATCGCATCGTCAAAATCTGACGCAAGAGCAAGCTGCCTGGGCTATGCAGGAAATGATGTCTGGTATTGCCACGGATGCCCAGATTGCTGGTTTTCTCATGGCCTTATCTACCAAGGGGGAGACCGTCGATGAGCTGTTGGGCCTGGCTGAGGCCATGCTTGAAGAGGCTGTCTCGGTGGATTTGCCTTCGGATGTCTTGGACATTGTTGGCACCGGTGGCGATCGGTTAGGCACGGTGAACCTGTCGACGATGTCGTCTCTGGTAGCTGTGGGGGCGGGAGCCAAAATCGTTAAACATGGGAATCGAGGCTCATCATCAACAGCAGGTGCTGCAGATGTAATAGAAGCGCTCGGTGTGGATCTGAACTTAACGCAGTCCCGAGCCAAGCGGTCGCTAGAAGAAGCCGGCATTACGTTTTTGTTCGCGCAAGAATATCATCCGTCGATGCGATTTGTCGCGCCTGCCCGAAAGCAACTAGGCGTTCCGACTGCTTTTAACTATTTGGGGCCACTATCAAACCCTTCGCGGGCCAAGGCCCAGGCGCTTGGTTGTGCGTCTGAAACGATGGCACCCCTACTTGCAGGTGTCTTGGCTGACAGGGGAGTGCGGGGTCTAGTATTTCGCGGCTCTGACGGCCGGGACAAAATCACTACCTCAGGACCCTCAAAGCTATTTGAGGTCCGTGACGGCAGAGTAGAAGAATACACGTTACACCCCTCAGATTTTGGTATCGACCTAGTTGAAGTGGAAGCACTTGCGGGTAGGGACGGAGTGTATAACGCCAGCATTGTCCGGGATATGTTGGCCGGTAAGACCGGGCCGGTTCGTGATGCTGTTTTGCTAAACGCCGCAGCGGGGCTAACCGCTTACGACAAAGATGCTTCTGGTCATCTATTTGATCGTATGCAAGCCAACATGAGACGCGCCGAAGAATCAATTGATTCTGGTGCTGCGCAGCAGGTGCTGGATAACTGGGTTAGCGTATCCCGCCCCCAGAGTTCGTAATCGCGCTGTCACAAAGGTAGGCGTGGACATTGTGGCCGGGCGGGAACGTTCTGTGTGACATGAACTGTCTTAGTCGAAGCCTAAGGCAAAACCTTCGTCAAGATCGTGCTGAGAATAAGCGCGGAACGCTAGTAGTGTCTCGGTCGCCTGGATGCCTGTAACTTTTGAAAGACGGTCTGAAATGACCTCCTCGAGTTGATCAAACTCGCGAACGCGCACCATGGCAATCAAATCCCATGTACCTGTAACCGAATACACCTGGGTTATACCTTCTTTATCGGCTAACTCGGTGGCGATTTCTGGGATACGGTTTGTATCTGTTTTGATCATAACGAATGCGGTAACCATGGTCCTCCTTGATGGTTTGCTAGGTCCAGTTTAGGGGGTTTTTCTTGCCCGAGTTACTAACGTAGAGATGCTTCGGCGACCTAGGAGGAAAATACCTAAAACTGCTGCTGTAACGAGGATAAAAGCTGGAGCTGAGGTGTCCTGGAACAACACAATACGTAAGATTGGACCTAGAATTAACGTCAGCACCCATAGCGCCACGCCTGCGGGAAAAATATTATGAATTAACCTTGTTGGCTTTATAGTCGCGGCAAGCACAAGGTAGGGGAGCAGGAAGGGTACCGCCACTCGCGCGATGTTGGCAGGACCAAGATCGCCCTCATGAGACGATATCCCAATAATCGCGAAGATGACAATTAAAATCGCGTCGATTGCGAGCATAAAAAATACTGCTGATGGGGTAGCGGGCAGGGAAGGGCGCTTCGGTTCTGTGGACATACCGTTAGTCTAAGGCAGTTCAAGACATCATCGGCCACAGTGTAACTTACACCTCACTTTGACTCCGAAAAGTGGATTCAACAAACGACTAGGCTTGTTGAATGCTGTGTATGACTTTGATGCTTACCGAAGCAATTGCCGCTAACAAGGCTCAGAAAACTATAGACCAACTAGTGACCTCACTAAACCAACATCCGAATGCGCTTGGGGGGAGAGGTAGCTAGCTTCCACGAATGCGGTACCCGTCAAGTTCAAGGATTTTTAGCGTCAACGGACGAAACGGTGGGGTTTATTTTATCGGCTGCGCGTTCCGGTGCGTGGGCTGTGGACTTAACCATTGTTCCAGAATCACAAGTGCCGGTATTCATTGATCAATCTGAAAGCTTCACTGAAGACCGCATCTTGCGACAAGCCCAAGCTAATGCCAAAAGTGCTTCACGTGCTCCTGGTGGGGTCCGGGTAGGTGCTGTGCGAGAAGGAAACCTTGTTGATGTCAATGCTGAACGTGCTTTGGGGCACATCGAAGCTGGGCTGCAGCTACTGTGTGCAATAGAACGACGTCGTTCTATTGAGGGCCAAGAAGCCGGACTCTTGATCAACGCGGGTAGCTCACAAGCACAAGCTGCCCGTCAGCTTGAGGTATCCCAACAAGCTGTTTCGGCTCGACTGCAGGCGGGCTACTGGTATGAGTCTCGTAGAAGCGCGTACTGGCTGGCGACTCAAATCCAGGATTATATACAAGAAAAATGACAGGCCACTGTTACTGGCACCTAGTGGCATTAAAGGGGCTGTGATAAGTGTTCCGCCCGGCAAATAGTAGTCAACTTTACATAATGTAGATTATCGGCGTTTTATATCTACTTGATTTGCGGGCAGTTACTCAGTGATGACTGGTTGAGATTCTGTTGGGGCTTGCTGAGTTGGAGTCAATTCGAAAAGTGTTGCTGAGGCGTCTTCCCACCGGCCAACGAGGCGCCGGTAATCTCCACCGTCTAAGTCCATATGGTCGAGCACATGATGCACTGAGACGGTGCCCCAATCTTCTGGCAATTCGCCTCTGATGTAAATACTGATATCAGAGTCTTCGGAACCAAGGTACTGACCATCTTCGTCGTAGAAATGTAATTCAGCCTGTTGAATTTCTCCGGCAAGCGCCTGGTTGAGCATATGGATGGCAACAGGGTCTGCCATGGCATCATAAACCCAGCGATCGCTTAGGACCGAGTGTTCCATCTTCGTAATGAGGTAGTCCTCCGCGCCTTCTAATGGAGCCGCTCTGTAGGTCACCGGTAAATGTAGGATCGAGTCTTCGCGTTTGAGGATGAAACCTTCAAAACCTACCTCACCACCAGAATCGTCAAAGCGGTATGTCCCGATTAGTTCAGGTTCGCCAGACCCACCCCAAAATTGAGTATCCAACCACGATGTCACGAACTCTTTTTTCGTGGGGTTCGTCTCTGCTGTATAAATTGTGGCCATAAGACTATTCTACGTGCTGATTTTCAGAAAACACAGCAAGCAAAAAAGTTCGGACACTGTGAGCCAATCCACGCTATAAGCACGTATCCTGAATATATGCACATACACTTAGGAGACCATGATGTTTGAGTGGTTCGTAGAGAACTTTTGGGCTTTTTGGCTGATTATAATGCTGTTGCTTATTAGTGTACAGGTAGTAACCGGAGAAATGACCTTTCTCCTGATCGCCGCAGGCGCACTTACTGCTATCATTGCCGATGTCTTGGGGGCACCGCTGTATGTGCAGTTAATTATCGTTACAGTAATCTCGATTGCTTCACTGGTCTGGCTGCGGATTTTTGATACTAAACGACGAGAGAATAATACCGGCCCCTCCCCTTGGAGCGTGAATCGGTATGTAGGTCGGATCGGTGAGGTCACCGAAGAGGTCTCTTCAAGCGAAGGAAGGGTGCGAATTGGGAATGAGGTTTGGTCTGCTCGAACATATGGCCCAGTTACAATTCCGCCGGAAACGCCAGTAGTAATTCAGCAAATCGAAGGAGCCATCGTATGGGTGGCTAATGCCGGTGAGTCCGCGCAGACTTGAGCAGTCATGAGGTGTTTAGACTCAAATTAAATATGTAATGTCTGTCATAACAAGGCGATATACAGTCAGGAAAATCCGTGGAAATTTTTCTTATTATTCTCTTCATTGTGCTGGCCATATTTGTGGTCACTATATTGGCGAAGTCCTTTCGTATTGTTCCTCAGGGGCACTGCGGTATTATTCAGCGACTTGGAAAATATCAACGAACGCAGATGGCTGGGTTGACCATGATGGTCCCCTTTGTTGATGAAATGCTGCCGTTGATTGACATGCGCGAACAAGTCGTGTCGTTCCCGCCACAGCCTGTCATTACTGAAGATAACCTGGTGGTATCAATCGATACCGTCGTATATTTTCAGATCACTGACCCAACGGCAGCTACGTACGGCATTGCCAATTACATTGCTGCCGTTGAAAATCTAACGACCACTACTCTGCGTAACGTCGTCGGTTTTATGAACCTGGAAGAAGCTTTGACATCCCGCGACGCAATTAATACACAGTTGCGTGGTGTGCTTGACGAAGCTACCTCTAAGTGGGGCTTGCGTGTGTCACGCGTTGAGCTCAAAGCTATTGACCCACCACGTACTATTCAAGATTCGATGGAAAAACAGATGCGCGCCGAACGCGATCGACGTGCGGCAATTTTGACCGCTGAAGGTCAGAAACAATCTGAAATTTTGACGGCTGAAGGTCTACGTCAATCTGCGATCCTTGAAGCTGAAGGCGACGCACAGGCTGCGATTCTCCGAGCAAATGCTGAAGCGCAAGCTATTGTGACCGTGTTTGAGGCTATCCATGAAGGCCAGCCAAATGCAGATCTGCTGGCCTATCAGTACTTGCAGGTACTCCCCCAAATCGCTGATTCTGAATCGTCTAAGATGTGGATTATTCCATCCGAAGTCACCGACGCTCTGCACCGGTTTAGTGGCACATATGGGCCACAACAAGCACCCACAGATTCTGGTGACACTGGGACTGCTCCTGAGACTCCTACTCCCCCGCCTACACCAAAGCGGCGCCGTAATAAGCGCCCAACAACAGCAGCAGAGATCGCTGATCAGGCGCCGAAAGCCCCGAAGCTGGATGATACTTCACTAGAAGACGCTTTAGCAGAGCCGGAAATTGAAGAAGACTTGTTCCAAGATCGCCCAACTCGTGGAGAAGATGAGGAACAAAACTAGGCCACGGTGCGTTGTACTTTGCAGGACATTATTCGATAAACTATGAAGTCTGCAGAATTTTGGTTGGAGGAATTTCTGAATGTCTGATCGTTCACTACGTGGTATGCGTCTTGGCGCCCAGTCCATGGAAACGGAGGCTGGAGTTGAGCCAGCACCACGCCAGCAAGTTGAGTATCGTTCCGAGGATGGCGAATCTATTGTCGTAACGTTTGCAGCTGAAGCTGATGTCCCAGATCGTTGGACCACCAAATCTGGTAAAGAGGCGCTCCGTGTTGACGGCGAAGCCCCTGATCTGGAGGAAGTCAAGGCGCAGCGTAGTCACTGGGATATGCTTTTAGAACGTCGCAGCGTCGAAGAGCTGGAGGAAACGTTGGAAGGTCAGCTTAAGAAGTTGCGTATTCGTCGCGGAGAAGAAGTAGAAGCCTAAAGACTACACTTCAGCGATAATAATGGACCGGTAACCGTTGGTTACCGGTTCATTTATATTTGGGCTACAAACTATCTGCCAAAGCGCCGGCCTAAGGACTGGGCTCGAGCAGCAATGCCCCACTTAGTGACATTGGTGAAAGCTTCGGCAACAATATCGCCAGACATCTTCGATTCACCAAATTCACGCTCCCTGAAGGTGATCGGTACTTCTACGATGCGCTTGCCTAACCGTGCTGTTCGAAATGTCATATCTACTTGGAACCCGTAGCCCTTGGACTGGATGGCGCTTAAATCCATATCTTCTAAGGTTGTTGCTCGGTACGCGCGGAACCCTGCAGTAACGTCGGTCAAGCGAAGACCAAGCAGAATCTGCGGATATAGTGAACCACCCAGTGACAACAGTTTGCGGTGCCAAGGCCAATTGACCACCTTACCCCCGGGCACTCGACGCGAACCAATAACTAGATCTGCTGAGTCGATTGCTTGTAGCAAGCGCGGTAATTCTTCCGGCTGGTGAGAGCTATCAGCATCCATCTCTACCAGCACGTCATAATCGCGGTGCAAACCCCAACGGAAGCCGGCAATATATGCTCCGCCCAGCCCATCTTTAATTTGGCGGTGCAGGACAAAAACGTGCTCGTCCTTGCCCGCTTGTGCATCAGCCCAAACGCCAGTACCGTCGGGTGAATTATCATCTACCACTAGTACATCAGATTCCGGTACGGATGTACGCAAGCGTTGTAGGGTCCCCGGTAACGATTCTGCTTCGTTATATGTAGGGATGATTGTCAGTACGCGCAAAAGTCGTCCTTTTCAGTTCAAGAGCATGACCCGGTCAGTGCAGACCTGTCATAAATTACGGTAAGCCAATTGGTAATGGCTAAACGATGTTGCCATGTCGTATACGTAGTTCTAATTGTGGTCGCTGTGTCGACGAGGACAATATCGGTAGCAATGCGCTGCCTGCGCGTTTATCTGTTGACCAGTGTGCAGCTTGGATGTCTGGAGCTTGGACACCGAGCTCTTCGGCTCGCCAGATATTTACGTCAGCCGGTGATCCTACTGCGATCCGCCCAGCTGCCATATGCTCTTGGGCAATTTGGCTTGGCCAGACTCGAACTCCATCGCGCGATACTGTGTTGAAAGCAGCACGAGTCGAAAGCCGTTGTGCTTCGTCTTCGTGTTCGATCAGCGCCGTCACAAGATCCCAAATGGAGCCGGACCACCGGCCTGTCCCGGTGGCAACATGTATACCGTTTGCAATAAGTGAGGCAACTGGGGCATGAATTCTCGGGGTGTCAGCGTCAATATCAGGTACCACAGTTACTGAGGCATGTACCGACCCAAGCCGATCAATAAGGCGTTCAGTAATGGTGTGGTTGGCCAGAATTCTATGGCGGCTGCGCATTAACGATGTGTTAGATTGTTGCTCCAGCGCAGCTAGGATATCGTCTAGCTGTTGTACATCTGCAGACTCAATGAGCAGTTGTGTAGGTGGACTTATTTCAGCCAAGATGTCCTTTAGTTGACTCACCTCTTCACCGCTCACATAGATTCCATCGGCATCTGACCTATCTTCATTAACCGGGGCATAATACACCCCCGTTTCAGTTGGCTCTCTGGTGCTTAGTGCAACTCGGGTATCGGTGGCTGAAATGGGGTGGGTCGAAAACCCATCGATAAAGGCGGGTGTAACTAAGGCCTGGTCAAGGTCGCGAGCCTCTATGGGGCCAGAAACCGTAGCTGCGACAAGTTGTTGCCCGGCCGCATCAGAACCTAACCATGCAATAACCCCGTTATCGGCGTGCAAGGCATTGGCGTAGGGTTCGGAAACCGAGTGAATATATCCGTTGGTTAATAGCAAGCTGGTCGTCACTAATCCAGTTCCAGTCGTTCAATAGCGTTGTACTCGTCAGTGTCTTCAGAGGCTTCGGGCAAGTGGACTGCTGAAGAATAAGCCACAATACCACGGTTGACTAGGTCTTTTGCCCTTCGACAACGGCGTGCCAGATCAGGGTGTGTATCATCTAAGGTCGCAAGTTGGTCCAAAAGGTCTATTACTTGGCGTGCCCAACGTACGAAGTCTCCAGGCGCCATGTCGGAACCTGTAAGAGAGGCAAGCAGTTCTTGACCGCGAACCCAGCGCACTATCGGCCATATCAAACCTGGATGAGGCTGGGCCGTGACAACGAGATCTGCCTGCCGTTCGGCCTGTTGCAATTTGTACCAGTGTTCGTCGACGATATCCAGAGCACCCTGGAGCATGTCGGTGGGCATGGCCGGTTGAAATACCTGTTCTTCGGTTGAAGATTCGAACACTAACAGAGCTGCCAGGCCAGCAAGGTCCTCGGGTGACATTTCATCCATCAAGCCGCTTTGCAATAATAGGGACACTAGCAGGTCGCGGTCCCCATAAATACGGCGCAGGCTTTGGCCGGGTTCAGTAACGTGATCATCCTTGACATAACCGTAATCGGTTAGGAGGGTAATAATACGGTCGAAAGTTCGGGCAATGGTATTAGTGCGCCCTTGGATTTTAGCAATGTTCTTGTCGGTTTGTCCCCGAAGTTTATACCAACGGTTTGCCCAGGTTTGGTGGGTTTCACGGTCCGGGCACCCATGGCAGGGGTGTGCATGAAGCTGTGTGCGCAGCTCTTCAACGCGAGCTAGGTCGTACTCATCGTTATAGCGGAACCCTACGGGTTGTTTCCCATCAGAAATAGGTGGGCGCTGCTGGCTGATGGCACCGTGCATCCAACCGGCAATATTTTTTCGGTGCTTGGGCGATTTGGTGAGTAACTTGCGAGGTAGATCTACGCCGGCAAACGGAATAAGCGGTTCACCCATTTCGTCTGTTGAAACGCGACGCAACTGTCCTTTAGCAGTCACTACCCCAACCCGGGGGTTCGTAGGGTTACCGGCAGCTGAAACCACTACACATGTGCCAAGATTACGCGAACCTTGCACATCGACAATATCTCCGACAGCCAGTTTATTTAACGACTCCATAATTGCACGACGCCGTAACCGGTTCCGTGATCGTGAGGCAGCGGTTTCCGCTTTGGATAGTTCGTGACGGAGCCGCGCGTATTGGGTAAAGTCGCCCAGATGGCACTGCATGGCCTCTTCATATCCCGACAGAGACCGCTCTTGGCGCTGTACTTCCTGCGCCAAACCAACCACAGATCGATCCGCCTGAAATTGTGCAAACGAAGATTCTAATATGTTGCGGGACCGATCGTGACCAAATTGAGCCAATAGGTTTACAGCCATATTGTAGGTGGGTTTAAACGAAGAATTTAACGGATAGGTACGACGTGCGGCTAGGCCCGCAACAGCCGCTGGGTCAAGCCCCGGTTGCCACATCACCACGGCATGGCCTTCAATATCTATCCCCCGTCGTCCGGCACGACCGGTTAGCTGGGTGTACTCCCCCGGTGTAATGTCCTTATGTGATTCGCCGTCAAATTTGACCAGCCGTTCAATTACCACGGTCCGCGCAGGCATATTAATACCCAATGCTAGGGTTTCGGTGGCAAAAACTACTTTAATCAGACCGGCTGCAAATAGCTCTTCGACAATTTCTTTGAACAGCGGCAGCAACCCTGCGTGGTGAGCAGCAAACCCGCGACGTAGACCGTCACGAAAGCCCCAAAAACCAAGAGCATCCCGATCTTGTTCCGCTAGGATAAGGGCGGCACGGTCCGCGATTTCTAGGATCTGGTTCTTTTCTGTACCGGTTGTCAGATCTAGGCCAGCTTGCAAGCATTGTTCAACTGCTGCATCACAACCGTTGCGAGAGAAAATAAAGCCGATACACGGTAATAAACTTTCCCGCGATAATGTTCGAACCATCTGTGGTCGGGAGACACGTAAATCTTTACGTTTGGATGGTGCACGGTCTCGGGCGTTCTTAGTCGCCTGGAAATCTGATTGCCGACGTTCACTTTGTCGCCGACCGCCACGTGTGCGCTGTCGAGTGCGACGTCCAGGCCTGCCCCAGTCATTAGCTTGGACGTCGCGGCGGGCCGACTCAGCAAGTTGTGCTAGGTCCGGGTTGACACGTGTGGTTTCTCCATCTCCACTCATGGAAAATAGGTCGTAGAGTTGTGATCCGACCATGACGTGTTGCCATAGTGGTACGGGCCGGTGTTCAGAAACTACCACCGTTGTAGAACCACGTACGGTATCCAGCCAAGCACCAAATTCTTCTGCATTAGATACCGTTGCCGATAACGCAACCACTTGAACGGACTCGGCTAAGTGAATGATTACTTCTTCCCAGACTGCCCCGCGGAACCTATCGGCCAGGTAGTGGACTTCGTCCATGACTACATATCCCAAATTTTCTAGAGCACTGGAATCGGCATACAGCATGTTTCGTAGTACTTCGGTTGTCATGACGACGATTTGAGCATTTGGGTTGCGAGAAGTATCCCCGGTAAGTAATCCGACCTTATCGTGACCATGAGTTGCGACTAGATCGGTGTATTTTTGATTACTTAAAGCTTTGATGGGTGTGGTATAGAAAGCTTTTTTGCCTTGGGCAAGTGCTAGGTGAATTGCAAATTCTGCGACAACGGTTTTTCCGGCACCGGTGGGCGCTGCAACAAGTACGGCATGGCCTTCTTCAAGATATTGGGAAGCTTCATATTGGAATTCGTCCATGGGGAATTCCAAGGTGGTTGAGAATTTTCCCAATTCTGTTTTTGCGTGCTCGGCGCGCCTTCTAGAAGCTGCGTAGCGTTCCGATGGAGAAAGTTCTTCATGCTGAGGATCAGGTGAATCGGCGCACATAGGCGCAATTTTAGTCATCAAAGTCGGATTCAGACAGGGGCTGTGCCCCACGCTGAATCTCAGCTTCACCTATGGTGCCTTCTTTAGCTAGCTTTTTGTCGCGACGCCGGTCATTTAGCAAACATATACTGAGCGCTATTGCAAATAACAGCGCCAGTGGTGCCCCCAAATAAAACATCGTCATTACATCAGAGCCTGGTGCTCCCATGGCAGCTACGACCGCTATCAAAAATACTGAAATGCGCCAGTGTTTCAGCATGGTCTTACCTTGCAGAACGCCGACCATGTTTAACCCGACTAGGATCACTGGAATAACTAAGGCGATACCGAAGGCCAACAACAGCCGGGTGACAAACGGAATATAGACTGTGGCAAGCACCCTGTGGGCACTGCCATCCGGGGTCAGCGAGGTAAAGAACGCCATGGCTTGGGGCAAAGCGTACCAACCGAGACCGATGCCAACGATAAATAACGGTACTGCCGCAGCAATGAACCCCATAGTGTAGTGACGCTCATTTTTACGGAGCCCCGGCACAATAAACGCCCAAATTTGATACAACCAAATCGGCGAAGACAAAATCAGCCCAATAAATAAGGCGACTTGCAACATAATATCGAAAGGTTGTGCCACCGATGAGAAGACTATTTCAACCGGTGCGTCTTTTGTTGATAGTCGCGTAATAGGCTCAGTCAGAATGGAAAACGCTGGCTGATAGACAATAAAACCTACAACTGTCCCCAGAACTATTGCTATTGCTGCTTTGAAAAAACGATTGCGTAACTCCCTGAGGTGTTCACGCAGTGACATTTTCCCTTCGGGCGACTTTGGGCGTTTTTTGCGTCTCTTTTTCGTTGTTGAGCGGCCCTGTTCAGTGGAAGTCATAGACTCAGCAATAAGCTATTTTGAGGGCTGTTCTTCTGAATCTGGTTTCGCGGTATTTTCGCTGTTAGAAATCACAGTGCCTTCAACCGGTGTTGTACCGTCTTGACTTTCAGATTCTTGGGCATTGTCCTGTTTGGTAGTACTGTCCTCAGTTTTCATCTCTTTAACTTCAGATTTAAGAATACGCATGGATTGTCCCATGTTGCGTGCCATCTTTGGCAGCTTATTGGCGCCGAAGAGCAAAAAAGCCAGCACGATTAGCACAAGGAGAATGACTGGGTTCCTGAAGAGTTGCATGGTCAACCTTTCTATACAGTTGGCTCCATTGTACAACTGGAATCCAACTTATTGAGCAGACTCCTGCTGACCGGTAACGGCATCGTGAGTCATTTGCCAAATAGTGTCGCGAACCGTCTGTGGTTGCACCACAACGATCTGTCCAGCATGAGTCATTAACAAGTCTAACAACGCTGACATTGATTGGAATGCGAGTTCAGCAAACATCGAACCATCTGAAGCGATAGCCCTCGCAGATGGATGATACGGTCCCAGCGCATCCCGCGATCGATGCGTTACATGCAAAATTACACTTAGGCCAAGTGTTTCGGCGTCCGGGGCAATGTCCTCGGTAGAAAACCTATGACGTGCTGGGTCAAAATATTCATCGGTCTCAGTTGACTCACCCACTCGATCCAATCTAAAAATTCGATAATCGCGGGTCTGTCTGCACCAGGCGCGTATATACCCGTGGCCTGAAGCATATAGTAACTGTATCGGCTCAATTTCCCGGGTGCTTATCGAGCCGGAAGACTTCGAATAGTACGTGATAGTTACAACTCTGTGAGATTGGGCTGCTTGATGGAGACGCTTGGCTAACTCGTCGTCCTCCCCCAAGCTGAGGTCAGGATGAATCACCGAGTCTGAATTACCTATCTGCGGGTCTACGGTATCGATGGCATCGCGCAGTTTCACTCCTAAAGACTCCGCCGCCATGCGTTGTGTCAGGTCAATGCCCGGTATAGTTTCAACTGCTTGAAGTCCCGATAGTAGTCCAAGAGCTTCAGGGGCAGAGAGCTGCCAAGGTTGGGCTAAGAGTTCGGCATTAAAAATTTCTACCGGATCGGCCTGTGGGTCCAATTCGAATTGGCCTCCGGCAAAGTCTATTTCAGGCAGACCCCAGAATTGCATGGCGGTTAGATCATCGGTCAGAGTCTGCTCGTTGATTCCGAAACGTTGACGCAAATGAGCCCTGGATAATACTCCGCCATGCTGATTGATTACGGCAACAATCCCTAAACGTCGTGCTATAACGTCTTTATCACTTGTCCTGCGACGGGACCGAGTCACTGGGGTCAACTTGGGTATTGAAAAGGCTGGGGTGCCCTGGTGAGCGTCGCGGACTATGACCGTGAGATCATCGACGAGTTCAGCTAATTCTAAGTTGCTGCTGACATCGACGCGGGCGCTGTTGGTTAATGCTGCTATTTGCGCTGCCGTCTTAAGCGGGTCTTGGTATTTGATATATAAAAGGTCCCATCCGATTTGCTGTTCGATAACGTTGGCACGAACACGCAAACTCGAAAGAGTATCGGCAGCGATCCAGACCTTCGCCTCGCCACCGGACTGATTGGTTCTGAGACGCTGACGGATGTTGTTGATATCAAAATTTTCTGGACGCTGTGAGGTCTGTCCTATGCCCTGGAGTACATCATGCGATAGTTGTGTGATGGTATTTGACTCAATGCGAGACAGTCGGAAAGTTCGCTCATCAGCACGGTCTAAGTCCCAACCCACCACGTACCAGTGCTGGTGTGCCATGAGCACGGCCCAGGGACGTAGACGCCGGTATGCGATGTCTTGACGCCCGACTGTTCGGTAACGAAATCGAATGGGATTCTGTTCTCGTGCCGCAGACACTAGCTCAGTCAGCAGGGTCTGGCTTGGTGCAAGTTGGGCACCCACAATAGGCCGAACGGTAGGTTGCGCTGCGGTGATTCGAGTTAGTGCAGTGTAAATAGCATTTTCAACCGGTGTTTTCGTCCATAACGCACGCGCCTGGTGTAGCGCGAGAATCTCTTCTTCAGTTAGCGCTAGTTCAGGTAGATACAGTCGTTCGTGGTCGATGACATAGACGTCTTCGGCGGAGTTGTCAGGATGCCATTGCACCGGAACACCAATCGCGGTTAGTGCCTCTTTATCACGTGAAAATTGACGTTGCTTTGCTGCAGAGCTCGTGTCCTGGTGATCGTAGAGGTAGCTAAATATTTCGTCTTTGGTGCGTCCGGTTGCTCCGGCTTCCAAAAGTAGCCAGAGCAGCGAAACTATGCGTTCCGCAGAGCGGGACACTACGAACGGACCTCCACGAGATCAACCACAAAAATTAAGGTTTCGTTTGGACCAATGTCGGCGCCAGCACCGTTTTCACCATAGGCAAGGTGGGGTGGGATTTCTAAACGACGACGACCGCCAGCTTTCATGCCCAACAGTCCCTGGTCCCAACCGGTAATAACCTGTCCGATACCTGCGGTGAATTCTAGGGGCTGGCCGCGGTTCCAAGAGGCATCGAATTCGGCCCCGGTGGACCAGGCCACTCCGACATAATGACATGAGATAGGCGCCCCGGGGGTGACTTCTTTTCCGGTTCCTTGGATGATGTCTTCGATAACTAGGTCTTGTGGTGGGGCATCGCCGGGAAAATCGATTTCGGGGCGGCTACGGTCAAGTTCGCGTTTACCAAATGACATAAGTCTCCTTGTTGATGGTTACAGTGTTCTGAAGGCTAATCAGTCTCTGCTGCGTCGTCACCGGCAATGGGATCCGCCGAGTGTAGGATATCGACGACAAACACTAATGTTTCGTTGGGTTCAATACCTTCGGTGCCAGCTTCTCCGTAGGCTTGTTCTGGTGGGATAGATAAAATCAGTTGCGAGCCGACTTTCTGGCCCGCCATACCTTCTTGCCAACCCGGAATGACTTGGTCTAACCCGAAGTTTATTGGCTTACCAGTGTTGTCCTCTCCCCAAGAAGAATCAAATTCTTCTCCATCTGACCAGGAAATTCCGCGGTATTGTACGGTTACATTGGAATCTTCTTGCACTTCTGGGCCATCGCCTTGTTTCAGTACATCAACCACAAGATCTTCTGAAGGTTCGCCTTCTGGGGTTTCGATAATCGGAGCTTGGGTTTCTTCATCGAGACTGACTTGTGGCAACTTGGTGTCGAGCTCTGTGGTGTCAACTGGCTCTCCGGTGGCGTGGTTGGGTATCACGCTTTCGATGTGCATAATATCCAATTGCGCAGGGTAATCCTCCCCTAGCGTGTCGGCAGGCATATAAAATGCTATATCTGAACCAAGAGCAGCACCTTCAAGTACGTCATGGACTTGTGGGAATTGTGAAGCCAAATCGTCGTTGACGGAAGTCACCGATCCACCAGCATTGAAATCTTGTGCACGGACCTCTTGGCTTTCAACATCCACGCTGGCCGTTAGAAGTTGAATCATGTCACCGTTTTTAACGGCGTCGCCGTCACCTTCGTCAATGATCCATGCGGCAGGCTGTTCTAGATCGAGGTCGCCGTCGATATTAACTTCTTCGGTGTCATCCGAGATGTCATAGGAGATGTCCACATCTGGATCGACGCCGGACTCCTGGGATCCCTCGTTATCAGACCCGCATGCGGTCAGGGTAAGTGCGGCAGTAAGAACGATACCTGCCGTGGCGACCAGATTGGAACGGCTGTGTTTGGTTGACATGTGTTTCCTTGTGGTTGGTGGTTGAGCCGTCCAATAGTTTAGCCGATTAGCAATTCTTAGAGGTCGGCCCCTGAGACTTTAGCAAACAGCTCATTGACAATTGAAATATCCGTTTCGAATGGGTTGCGCACGTATAAGGTCTGCATGGGATAGTCAGTGAGTTTCATATGCGTCCAATCCATTGAATAGTCCATACCAAGAGCTCGAGCAGAATTAATAAACCGATGACGTAGCAGGGCTCGTGTAGTAGCTGGCGGATTTTTATATGCCGCCTCTACCTGCGCATCGGTGAGTACTCGGGTGGCCGCTCCCCTGGTTTGCAAGAGATTGAATAGCCCGCGTTTCGGGTGGATATCGTGATAGGACATATCCAATTGCACCAGGCGGGCTGCATTCCAATCGAGGTTATTTTTGGTGGCATAGGCGTTCAAAAACTTGTGTTTGATGGCCCAGTCCACTTCAGTGTCGATGCTGGAATAGTTCTGACTGCGAATTGCCTGCAGGGTACGGGCCCAAAGATCCAGGATTTGGGGCAGAAATTTATGGTGCGCACCGTGATCTGCCACAAAGTCTTGGGCTTGTGTTAGGTAAAATTCTTGAATTTCTAGCGCCGTCATAGTGCGGCCACCCACGAGTTCTAACCGGGTATTTCCCGTTAAGTCATGCGATACGTGACGGATTGCTCGAACAGGGTGAGCCAATTGTAGGTTGGCTAAGGGTTTGCCGGATTCAATGATGCGTAACAATAGATCCGTTGTGCCAAACCGCAGCAACTGCGTGGTTTCAGACATATTCGAGTCCCCAACGATGACGTGTAGTCGTCGGTAGGTTGAGGATTCTGCATGCGGTTCGTCACGCGTGTTGATCATCGGTCTAGCTCGAGTAGACGACGAGGAGATGGCTTCGTGCATGTAATCGGCGCGTTGTGAGAAAGCAAAGTGTGGTTCTGCATACGTGGGGAACTGATCAAATAGCGGTAGCGCCGTTGGATCTGGGATGACTACCCCATTGCCAGAAATTAGTTGTCGGGTAACCAAAAAAGGGAGGAGAGCTTCGGTGAGCCGTCGGTATTGGGTGCTGCGCTGAATCAGATAGTTTTCGTGACTACCATAAGAATTGCCTAGCGAATCAGCATTGTTACGATATAAGTAAATATCACCGTCGAAACCATCGGCAGCCATGGCTTGTTCGGCTTGTTTTACCAAGTGGTGCATAATAGCATCACCGGCAGCGTCACTGGCGATCAGTTCATCAACGCGAGTCGTTTCAGCCGTGGCGTATTCAGGATGGGAACCTACATCTAGGTAGAGGCGTGACCCATTGGAAATAAATACGTTGGAGGAATTGCCCCAGTTGATCACGGGTTTGAACATGTACCGTGCTACTTCGTCTGGGGCCAAGGGTCGTTTGGTGGGATGCACAGCGTGTACACCGTATTCGGTTTCCAAACCCATGATGCGGGTATCCAAAAGTTGCTCCTAAAACGCGTAGGGCCCCTTACCGGTTAAAAGCTCGGTATTAGCCCGCAGTGATTGGTTGGAGTTACTGTCCACCTTTTTGGACAAAACCCTGCACGAATTCTTCGGCATTAACTTCAAGGACATCATCAATTTCATCCAATAAGGAATCCAAATCTGATGTTTGGGCTGCAGCGGAACCAGGTGCCGGTGTACCGTCTGGTAGCGGATCTGGAATATAGTTGTCTTCTTCATGCTGCTGACGTGATTGTCGTGGCTGTTCTTGTGCCATTTCTGCTCCTTGATACTGGCTTAACGGTGACCGATAGCTCTATACGGTTGTAATTGTTTTAACAGCTGTGTTAGTTCTGCATGATTTGCCGAAGTGTCGTCGAGACTAATTTGCGGTAGCTCTGGGTCGAGCAGTCCGTGCAGCGCATCTGCGGTTGCCGAAAGCGGTTCCGGAAAATGAAAACGATGTATCGGGCCGGTACGGAAAGGACGTACTAATACCGTCTCCCAGGACACTCCTGCCAGGTGAGCACCAAACCGCTCTATCAGCCGGCCTCGCGCCCAAGCTCTGGTAGTAGTCGGCGGAAAGTTGATGGCATGTTGTATTTGCTCGTTGTTTACAATGGTGCGCATCGCACCGCGGGCAACCAGGGTGTGGTAAAGACCTTTGTCTTGCCGTAGATCTGCCCACTGGAGGTCTAACATTCCCAGTTTGGCGTTTGACCAGTCCAGACCGTGTCGTTCTCGCATGCCGTTGAGTAATTGGTATTTGGCTATCCAATCGAGTCGATCTGCAAGTTTGGCTGGGTTATGCTCCAATAAGTCTAAAACTTGTGCCCAGGCATTAACTACGTCAACGGTTTGTTGATCGTCAATATGGTATCTATCAATGTAGGCCTGTGCTGCTTGTTGATAGATACGTTGGATGTCGATGGCCGTCATCCAGCCACGGCCGTTGACTAATACTTGTGTTTGCAGCGAAGGGTCGTGCGAAATATCTTGTAGGGCCTGTACCGGTTCCGCCAGCTCGACCATGGGTAGCTCGCCTAATTCAATCATGGATAACACTAGCGAGGTCATTCCCACCCGCAACCATGTTGAGTATTGCGACAGGTTGGCGTCTCCGATGATGACATGTAATCGACGATAGGCATCGGGCCTGGCATGTGGCTCATCGCGAGCATTAACGATAGGACGCCGGATCGTAGTTTCAAGCCCGACCTCTTCTTCAAAGAAATCGGCTCGTTGCGAGATCTGAAATCCGGCACGCTCATTACGGCTGCCAATGCCTACTCGACCTGCCCCCGTAATAATTTGTCTAGTGGTAAAAAACCCGAGAATAAATTCTGTGAGCTCATCGAAATCCAGCTGCCTGGCCACTAAGTAATTTTCATGTGCTCCATAAGAAACCGATTTGGAATCTGTATTGTTTTTGTACAGTAGCAGACGCGCGCCATCTTGGGCCGAGGCAACGTGGTCTGCTGCCTGCTGTGCTATCCGGTCTCCAGCCTGGTCCCAAATCACTGCGTCCAATGGGTTGGTGGTCTCTGGCGATGAGAATTCCGGGTGAGCATGGTCAACATAGAACCGTGCACCGTTTGGCAAGATGAGATTGACCAACATGTGCAGCTCCTGACCGTCATCGTTGACGAGCGCTTGATCAGTCAGCTGAGACGGGTGGGCAATAGATCGAGGCATTTGCCAGCCGCGCGCATCCAATAACGGTGATTCTTCGTTGTAGTCCCATTCAGTACTGGCCACGTTTGTACCATCGAGGGATAATTTGTGACCATAGGAATTAATAAGTTCCAGTGACATGACTGAATGCGACGCATCTTCGTGGCTTGGTGCGTGAATACCAAATTCAGTTTCCAAGCCGACTACCCGGTGCACGCCGTAACCGGCTGTTGGACGGTTGGCTGGAAACTTCGCAGCCAACGATGCTGGAACCAACGACACAGATGTCATCGAAGTATCCTTATCCATTCTGTAATACACGCAAAGCTACCGCTTGTGCTCCGCGGTGTCCGGCCAGTCGCAACCATTGTTGGGGAGCTGAGGTATCTGGCAGATCTAACTGCTGAAACTTTTCTTCACTAGTTGCCTGGAGCAAATGACTGGTTTTCAGCCCTTTGGCAGCGTGTGCGTCTTTGGCATGTGCTTGCAGGTAATCTTTGATAGCTAAGCGCTTGGCCCGATCCACAATGTTGGCGATAGTGGCCCCGGAAATAAAGTCAGCAAAATACAATACTTCGGTACCGCCATCTTGGTAGGTAACTTCAACAAATTCATTGCGTTGGTGCCGGGTATACAGGTCATCGACAGTCTCATCGATCATGTGTTCGATTGCCCCATGGGCACTACCGTGGGCGACTACTTCTTCGGGATGAATAGGAATATCAGTATTTAAATAGATGTCAAGGATTTCGCGGGCACCGGCTGTATCGGGACGATCTACACGAATTTTTACGTCGAGGCGGCCTGGCCGCATAATGGCCGGGTCAATCATATCTTCACGGTTGGATGCACCAATGACAATCACATTTTGAAGTGCTTCGACCCCATCAATCTCGGCCAATAACTGCGGGACAATGGTTGTTTCGACATCCGAAGAGGTTCCGGTGCCTCGGGTGCGGAATAGGGATTCCATTTCGTCAAAGAAGATCACCACGGGATAGCCATCAGAGGCCATTTCCCTGGCACGGGAAAATATTGTACGAATATGGCGCTCGGTTTCACCAACGTACTTATTGAGCAGTTCTGGACCCTTAATATTCAGAAAGTATGCATGATCGACGCCGTCTGCCCGTCCAGCTAGTGATTGTGCCACGGCTTTGGCAATCAATGTCTTGCCCGTTCCAGGAGGGCCGTAGAGCAAAATCCCTTTGGGCGCTGCTAAACGATGTTCTTGGTACAGCTCGGGATATAAGAAAGGCAACTCAACCGAATCACGAATCAGCTCAATCTGATCGCCAAGCCCACCGATGTCATCGAATGTGGCATCAGGAATTTCTTCGAGCATGACATCTTGGACGGCGGAGATATCCAGCAATTGCGTGGCATAACCAGATCGGTAATCGACTAATACTGCATCGCCAACCCTGATACGACAGTCCTGTAGCTCCGGACCACGACGAACAACATGTTCATCATCGGTTCGCCCGGTAACAAGCAACCGGTTATCATCAAACAATTCTTTGATGCGTCCGGTTTCCCCGGTGGGATTGGTCTCCAACACAGCAACAACCGATAGGCCTTCGTCCAAAAGCACTTCGCTACCGGGCGCGACCGCATCGGCATTAAGCATTGGAGAAATATGAGTGCGCAGTTTTCGTCCAGAATACAAAATATCTGCGCTAGGACGAGCCACCGCTGGTAATTCAACATCCGGGTTGTGTTCCCGTTCCGGATGGACTTGTAGCAAGGTGGCAAAACTAAACGGTGGTTGTGCGTTATCAGCAATGGATTCTTTGAGATCCGAAATCTCTTCACGAGTCAGATTCAATATCTCGACCATCCGACGATTATTACGTGCGGCTGCATCAAGATCGGTGCGCAGTTGCCGATTATTTTCCACCAGGGTAGCTAGCCGACGCCGTGTCGAATCATATTTTTGCCGTAGATCGTGATGCGTCTCTGCAGAGACCGAGTCCCAGGGTGTTTCGATCGGCGTGTTGTCAGACAAGCTAGCCCAACCTCCAAAGTGTACGGTTACCTGACCACTAGTCTACGTGGCTTGGCCCATTTGGTCTCGGGTTTATTGTGCATTCCCGTCGTCTTGTTGCGAATTTTTTGCTGAACGCACACATTCCAGCGACTCCGTTGAGCGTTGTGCCTGAGTTTTAGCTTGCCGTAGGGCTTTCTTCGCCCGTTTCGCAGTCGGTTCACGCTGTCCATGCTGCTCTGGGCGCCATTGGTCTGGCTCATCGGGAGTCCAAATGTCCATGTCTTCTTGCTTGAAGGTTTTTATCCTGCGGCGTAGTTCCAATCCTTCTTGACCAAGTGCAAGTCGGCGGGTCAGCAGCAAGAACCCGGTGTGGCCAACCATGCGGTGTTGTGGTCGTACAGCAAGACCATCCAGATGCCAGCCGCGTTGTATAGTTTCTGAGGCTTCTGCCGCCGTGAAACGGCCGTCATCACGAATCGCTTCGTGGAGACGCGATAATTGGGTCGCGGTGGCCACATAGTTTACCCACACGCCACCGGGTGCCAGTAGTTGGGCCACGGTATCGACTACTTCCCAAGGGGCCAACATATCCAACACCACCCGATCAATGCTGCCTGGCTGATGTTTTTGTAGCGCTTCGTGTTGGATATCGCCAAGAGTGATGCTAAACCCGGGGTGTTGCTCGCCGAAAAACGTAGTGACATTGGCTTCTGCGATCTCGGCAAAATCTGCTCGCCGTTCATATGAAAAAACCTTCCCTTGGTCCCCCACGGCTCGTAGCAATGAGATTGTTAGCCCGCCGGATCCTACCCCGGCCTCCACGACCCTAGCGCCCGGAAAGATATCGGCTAGATGAATAATCTGACCGGCATCTTTGGGGTAGACCACAGTGGCACCCCGAGGCATCGATAAGACATAGTCCGAAACCAACGGGCGTAGCACTTGGTATTGAAAGCCATGTGAATTCTCCACGACGACGCCTTCCGGACCACCGATCAGCTCATCGTGGTCAAGCACTCCGTGTTGAGTATGGAATGCTTCACCTGCCATCAAGGTGATGGTGTGGAGTTTGCCTCGTTCATCAGTTAGTTGGACGCGCTCACCCGGTCGCAAGGGCCCACGACGACTCAAAGCTCCGATAGGTGGTGTGGGGTCTGCGGGAGTGGTCATGCAACAGTCCTTTCAAAACCTGCGCTACGTAAAGAGGCGTCCGGCAAGGGCCTCTGGGTTAATAATGCCAACGATCCTGTGGGGCGCCTGAGAATTATCAACGACGGCGATCAATTCATTGGGAAATTCCATGAACTTGGTGAATAACTCTTCTACCGAATCTTGGACGCCAATGCGGGCTTGAGCATCAACCGAACGGGTGACCGCACTAACCGGCAGATGCCATGAACTTCGAGGCACTGTTGATAAGGCACTATAGTCCACCAAGCCAACCAGCATTTCATCACCCGTATCTTCGCAAAGCTCCAACACAGCGATGGGTAGCTGCTGATACTCACGGCCTGGGCCTGACCCTGAGAGTAAAGGTATCAGCATGGAAATACTGGCATTTGCCAGAATAGTGCGTACCGGCGTCATTAGGTCTGTTAGACGCATCTTTTCGGCTACAAGTTGAGCCTCGGCGGTTTTGATCGTCGCAGATGCCGCCTGCCAGAGCATAAGGCCAACCATAACGACAATGACCACCGAGAGTATCGATAGCTCTCCGGTACGTAAGAACGGAAAGAGTACACCGCCCAAGAACAATAGGATGACGATGATCCGTCCCGACCATCCGGCGGCTCGCATACCACGCGCTCGTGATCCGGTAGAGGCCCACACGGCGGACTCTACAATCCGTCCTCCATCCAAGGGGTGGCCTGGTAATAAATTAAACCCACCGATTAGTAGGTTGGTCCATACTGTGACTGCCAAGAGCACCGGGGCTGTTCCCTCAGGTGCCAGTAAGACCTGCAAGAGCAACCAAGCAATGCCAGCGATAACTAAATTAGATAACGGACCCACGATTGCCACAGTTAACGAACGCAAGGGTGTTTGTTTCTTACCCTGTGAAGAATGCTGGTAGACCGTTGCACCGCCCCAGAAGTTCAACGTCACATCTTGTACTTTCCACTGAAAGCTCACGGCAGCAAGTGCATGCGCTAGTTCATGAACCAGTACGGTCCCAAACATAATCAAGACAAAGAATGCTGCAACAGCCCAGGTCCATCCGGTAGATACATCGGGTAGTGCACGGGCAAACGTAGGCCGAAACACGACCATGATGAGTGCGGCAAAGAACCACCACGACCAGCTGACATAAATTGGTACGCCAGCCACCGAGGCGATCTTCAGGCCTTTATTTGAGGTCATGCAGGCTAAACCATCCTCTTATTGCTGACATCAAGTGGTGCATTAAACCTTGCCATACTTTTTGGTCCTAGTGACGTTCACGAAATGTAGCAGAGATCCGACTTGTAACAACATTGGAGAACTCACCCGGTGTCAGCGAACATGGGTGTCACCGACTGCAACTGTTGGCTAGTGTAGAATAGAAAAGTTTAGTGAACGTACCGAATGGATGATATGTCTGAATTTTCTGGTATCGACCAGAGCTTCCTAGGTTGGTTGGCGAAATATACTCCGACCTTGTCTGGGCGGACCTCTCGCCCAGCGCGAGTAATGGTAGCGGCATTTGAAGGCTGGTCAGATGCCGGCGATGCGGCTACTGATGCGATTGAAGAAATCGCACGGCAGACCAATGCTGAACTTCTGACCGAATTGAATCAGGACGACTATTATGACTATCAGGTCACTCGGCCGGTAGTGACACGGAATTCGGATGGTACCGGCCAACTTGATTGGCCGCGGACCCGAGTCTTTCATTCACCGGCTGGACAAACACAACAGGATCAACCTGAACTGTATTTGGTACTTGGCACTGAGCCCAGCCTGCGTTGGCGGTATTTTGTGAAAGAAATCTTGGACTACGCCGATCAATGGGATATTGATGCAGTTGTTGTGACCGGTGCATTGCTGGCAGATGTTCCACATTCACGTCCTCTTACGCCCTCGAAATCTTCGGCGAACCAAGCGTTACGTGATGATTTGGAGGGTTATGCGAAACCATCATACGAAGGACCTACCGGTATCACCGGCGTACTGACTGATGAGTCGGCTACCCGAGGCTGGCCGACGGTATCAACATGGGTGTTGGTCCCCCATTACGTAGCACAAGCGCCCTCCCCGAAAGCACAACTTGCACTCGTTAAAGAGTTGGAAGATTTGCTTGACTTACGTCTCGATTTGAATGTACTTTCCGACGATGCTGCTGCTTGGGAACGTGGTGTTGATGAGCTAGCTGGTGAAGATCCTGATGTGGCTGCTTATATTCAACAATTAGAGCAAGCGCGTGATACGGAACAGTTGCCGGAGGCTTCCGGGGAACAAATTGCCAAAGAGTTTGAACGTTACTTGAAACGCCGCGACGAAGGCAACGGCGGTAACGCTACAAGCGGTGGCGGTACCCGTTGATTTAATAACTGACCTTAAAGTTTCGGGCCTGCACTGATGTGGTGCAGGCCCGAAACTCTAAGGAATATAGCTAGTACAGCTTTATGCCTAACAGCGCGTCTACGACCACAGCGACATTGACTGACTGCAGTTTTGCGTCTCGTGGCAGGCCCTGTTGGGTCGCTTTTTCGGCCCAAGCGTCTATGGCCTGTAGGGCCACGGGGGCGTCAAGGTCATCAGAGAGCGCCGCAAAGATCGTTGAAGCTAGCGTGTCAGCATCACCATGTTGTTCAAAAGCCATGGCAGATTTCCATGTCTCGAGACGTTTGGAGGCTGCAGCCAAAGCTTCGTCTGTATATGACCAATCGCTGCGGTAATGGTGATCAAGCAATAAGGCGCGGATGGCCATGGGAGATTCTCCACTGGCAACTAAGTTCGACACTAGTTTCAGATTACCTAGCGATTTGGACATTTTAACGCCATCAAGACCAACCATGCCAGAATGCACATAGTGTTCAGCCATTGGTTGTCCGGTCACAGAAGTGGCGTGTGCCGCAGAGAACTCGTGGTGTGGGAAACGCAGGTCAGAGCCGCCACCTTGTACGGTGAAAGGTATTGGCAGGGTGTGGTGCGCTATCGCCGAGCATTCTACATGCCAGCCTGGGCGTCCGGTTCCTAGTACGTCGTCGTGCCAAAAGGGTTCGCCTTCTCGATAGGCAGACCAGATTAGCGGGTCCAGCGGATTGCGTTTTCCCGGTCGCTGGGGATCGCCGCCACGTTCTGGGAAAAATTCGATCATTTCTTGCTGGGAATGGGCACTGATGACCCCGAGGTGCCAATCGGTTTTCGCCTCGGCCGCATCGATTGAAAAATAGATATCGCCATCAGGATTATGCTCATCACCTGCCACCTCGTAGGCGACACCTGCGTCCACCATCTGACGCACCAGAGTACGGATCCAATCGACCGTTTCTGCAACCCCTAGGTAGTGTGATGGTGCTAGCACATTGAGATGTTGCATATCCGAACGGAATAGATCAGTTTGGTCTTGACCAAGTTGTTGATAATCGATGCCGAGCTCATTGGCACGTTCAAATAGGGGGTCATCGACGTCGGTAACATTTTGGGTGTAAGTGACGTGGTAACCAGCAGCAATCCAGTAACGGTAGAGCAGATCAAAGGCCACGTAGGTATTGGCATGTCCTAGGTGGGTTGCATCATAGGGTGTAATACCGCACACGTACATGGTGGCGTGGCCATCTTTGACATAGACTCGCTGTTTTTGTTGGGCAGCCGTATCAAAGAGACGTAGGTTGTCTTCCTGCACAGGAATGGCAACAGGAAGTGGGGTGATCCATGATTTCATGATTGCTCACGAGTTCCTTAGGAATTTGTAAATATCCGATGAGGTTGTAGACGGTGGTTGATCAGGCGTTAATTACTCCGAGCCCAAGTAGGACGTAGAGCCCAGCGCCAAGAAGAATTCGGTACCACACAAAAACTTTGAATGAGTTGCGAGAAATGAAGCGCATCAGCCAAGCAATAACGGCATATCCGATGACGAATGCCACAGCGGTTGCGATGATGGTTTCACCCATACCATATGCAGCTGTGGGGTCAGGGCTCGCGACCGCTTTGGCTAACTTATAGAAACCCGAGGCAAAAACAGCGGGAACTGCCAGTAAAAAAGCGTAGCGAGCTGCCGCTTGGCGTGTGTAACCCAGGGCGAGCCCCATGGTGATGGTACCGCCCGAACGTGATACGCCAGGGATGAGTGCTAAGGCTTGTGCCAGACCATAAAGAATGCCGTCCCGCCAGTTGAGGCGCCGCATCGGCTTAAGTTGTTTGCCCCAGGTGTCCGCCATCGCCAAGATGACCGCAAAGACAATTAACATTGTCGCCACAAGCCATAATGACCTGAACCTGGTATCGATTGACTCTTCGAATAGTAGGCCAAGCACACCGATGGGGATGGACCCGATGATGATAAGCCAACCAATCCGAACATCAGGGTCGGAGTGTGGGACTTTGCCGACTAGTGCACGACACCACTGGGCAATGATCCGAGTGATATCGGCCCAAAAATACAGTAGTACAGCAAGTTCTGTACCTATTTGGGTGATGGCAGTAAACCCGGCTCCCGGGTCTGCTGCGCCGGGCAAAAACTCTCCGACAACACGCAAATGTGCAGAAGACGAAATGGGTAAAAATTCAGTTAGGCCTTGTACCAAGCCTAGGATGACAGCTTCAATCCAGTTCACTTGGACAACCCTACGACACTCAAGTGAATATTTGTTGAAGCTACGGCACTTTGACTCTAGTTAGTCCTCGTCAGTGTCGTGGTCATCTTCGATATCGAGTTCGTCGAAGTCGTCCTCTGTGTCATCAAAGTCGCTAAAATCATCGTCGTCATCTTCGAAGATGTCTAGCGGAGTGACTTCTCCGGTAGCTTCGTAGAGAGCATCTTCATAACTTTCGAAGGCGTCGGCAAGTGCATAATACGCGTGTTCCAAGCTGGGGTCATCGTCGCTGCGTTTATTCGTGGCTGCAGCGAAGTGTTCTTGAAGCGCAGCAATAAGGGCCTCTAGCGAAACGCGTGGATCGGTGCTCATGGACTCTAGAATATCTTGGATTTAACCATGTGACTACACTTTGCAAGTTTATGTGCTCGGCCTGCTGCGAAACGATCGGAATGATACGTTTCACTTTTCGGGCGCGCTGACTACAGTGGTTGTCACGATGTGCCAATGGGTGCGCTATCACTAGGAGGGCCTGCGCGTGCGAGAGACGCCGATTGTTAGCAGTGTTGATACTTTAACCCGAAAGAACGCTTGGGAATATTTGGTAATTACTGTTGCACCTGGAGACTCATTAGCTCAGGCGCGTCAGCGCCTAGTTGAGCACGCTGAGTATGGCCACTGGGAGTTGCAGCGATCGCTTCTGTATAAGGGTGGGGCTAGACGTTTCTGGTTACGCCGCAAGGCCATCAAGGTCGAGTCCACGTTGGTCACGATTTAGTCGTCGATCGGGCCCAATCCAAAGGTTGCAAAAGTCGTATGGGCTGACTCATCGTCAGATGGATGATAAAAGCCGGCCATTACGTCTCGATACAGTCGTGATATCTCTTGGCTCCGGTGGAAACCTGCGCCTCCCGATGCTTCGAAGGCATAATCGACCTGAGCTTTGGCCACCCGAACAGCCGAAATCTTGTTGGCCACTAATCGCACGAACCATTCATCGCCATATGCGGTGAGATTACTAATAGCCTCGGCAAGACCGGTGATCTGCTGGTCCTGACTCATTTGCCGCAGTATCGCTTCGCCATGTTTATACCGCAGAAAAGGATCCTGTGACAGGGCTGTGTCGTGTGTTTTGGATGTTCTAGTGTGCAGTTTATCGGCTGCAATTTCGACTGCCCGATCTCCTAAACCGGCGTACACAGCGGACGTGAGCGTGAGAAATGAGGCAAAGATACTAAAGGTCAGTAAATCCTGATTCGGACCCGTAGGTATGCGCCGGATAATTCGTTCAGATGGGATCACAGCTCCATTGAGGTGTGTCACAAAGGAATGTGTAGCCCGCATACCGAGCATGTCCCAACTTGAGGCATCGGCTGTAGTGTTACCTTCAGTCCGGTCCAATACACCAAAGATTAGTTGATCACCTTCTGGTGACTTGCCGAAGACCCCTAATTTTGTCCAAACGGGTGATAACGTGGTGAAGATTTTGGTGCCCGTGAAACGCACCGAACCATCGGCTTGCTCTTCAGCTACTGTGCCGGAGTCAAATAGGACAGCATCGTTACCGGCTTCGGAAATACCAAAGGCATAGATCTCACTGGCCGCGGCATCTTTAAGTATGAACTCTAAGTCACGATTGCCATGAGTAGAGAAGATTGATGCGACCGCGGACCACACCTGATGCATGTTGACTGCCAATGCGGTCGCTGGAGAATACGCTGCAAGTTTTTTCTGGGCATCGACCAGCGCTGCAAAATTCCAGCCCAATCCCCCATCGGATACATCAGTTAATGCCGAAAAGTAGCCTGCTTGTTGCAATACTTCAATATCTTGGTAGGGAAATTCATTGCGTTCGTCGTACCCTGCAGCGCGCTGGCGGATACCCTCTAAAATCTCATCCGTAAGAACATCATCAATTTGAGCTTGGTATTGCGAGTATGGCAGAGCCATGAATATCCTTTCACGGGGCTATTTAGCTGGTTCGAGAATGCGTAGTAGCGCACGGACTCCGAAGTCCAGGGAATCAATAGGCATGCGCTCGTCAATGCCATGAAATAATTGCGGGAAGGCTAAATCTGCAGGGAGCTGTAGGGGAATGAAACCATAGCCGGCAATTTCGAGCCTCGACAGCGCATTATTATCAGTTCCACCAGACATCATAAAAGGAAGCACAATAGCTTCCGGGTCCTCGTAGGCAATTGCCTCAATCATTGTTTCAACTAGTCGACCAGAAAAAGGTGCTTCAATGGCCTTGCGGCCGTGTTCATAGCTGACTTCTACATCGTCACCAGCAAGGCTACGGATAGTTTCGAGCAAATACTCATCATGTCCGGGAAGTGGTCTAGCATCAACAGTAGCTTCAGCCTTTCCGGGAATAACGTTGTGCTTATAACCGGAAGTTAATCCGGTTGGATTTGAAGAGTTACTCAAGGTAGAAGCCACAAACGTTACAGCGGAACCGATAGCTTCTAACTGGGGGCTGGGGTCTGTTTCGTCGAACTCTGTGTCCAGAAGCCTGGAGACTTCCTCCATGAGATGCCGGGTCGTTGCCGTGTAATGGAGAGGCCACTTGTAGTGACCGATCGCCGAAATTGCATCAGCCATTTTGGTCACGGCATTGTCACTGTGACTTGCTGATCCGTGCCCTGGCGCTCCCCGTGCCGATAGGTTAAGCCAAGCGATACCTTTTTCGGCGGTTTGCAGAAAGTAGGCCCGTTTACCAGCAACTGTGGCCGTAAAGCCTCCGACTTCAGAAATCGCTTCTGTTGCTCCCGAAAAAAGGTCAGGACGATGCGATACGAGCCAACCAGAACCATATACACCGCCAGCTTCTTCATCACCAAATAGCGCGAGGATAATGTCCCGGCGAGGTCGGCTGCCTGAAGCATATAGGTGCTCCAGCGCGGTAAGTATAATCGCATCCATGCCCTTCATATCGGCTGCGCCCCGGCCGTAAATCACATCATCAATGACTTCTGCGCCAAAGGGGTCAACGGTCCACTCAGAGGGATCTGCAGGTACAACATCCAGATGACCGTGTAAGACTAGGGCTGGAGCATCTGCATCCCAGCCTGTCATGCGACCAACAACTGAAGCTCGTCCTGGTACAGATTCGACAGTTTCTGGCTTCATACCCATGGAGTCCATAATCTTGGCGCAATAAGCTGCCGCCTCGGGCTCTCCTCGTGAGTCATTTCCGCCGTAATTTGTGGTGTCGATTTGAATAAGATCCCTGGTGATCTTAGCTACCCGGTCACGGAATGTTCCTGGCGCATTTGAAACGCTATCAGTGTGTTGAGCCATAAAATCACCATATCGAACACGAGAATGCACGGCCATGGTGCATGAACTATTAAATTTATGTTATGCTTATCGCTGTTGCCTTCTCCTGTCATCGGGGGAATTCACCACCAGCGCGGGTGGCGGAATTGGTAGACGCGCAGCGTTGAGGTCGCTGTGACCTTTATCGGTCGTGGGGGTTCAAGTCCCCCTCCGCGCACGTTTTAGCGAAATGAGTCGGGACGAGAGATAGCATCTCGGCCCGACTCATTCGTTTAATACCGATACTGGCCATATTTAATGTCGAGGGCTTCTTGGGCGAACAACTCACGATCGCTATGGTTTCGATGCACACCTCTCCGTTGGCACAGCCCGGAGAGGGGGATGCAGGTGGTCTGAATGTCTATGTTCGCAACCTCACCACAGCCTTAATCGAGGCAGGATACCAAGTGCTGGTTCTTACTAGAAGAACTGCCGCAGCCGAAGAGATCGTTATCCTTGATAAGGCGACTGATTCGAAGATGATCCCTTTAAGCGTTGGACCGTTTGATCTGCCCAAAGAAGCACTGGCTGAGCTAATCCCACAGTTTGCAGAAGCATTGGCGAGAGCCATTTCTGTACATGCTTGCCATTCGCTTGTAATCCATTCCCATTATTGGTTGTCTGGGGTGGCTGCTCACCAAGCGGCCAGGTTGCTGCAGGCTCCAGTGATTCATACTATGCATACCCTAGGTGCTGCCAAAAACTCTGCAATACCAGGAAGTGAACCACTGCACCGAATTGAGGGCGAAGCACTTATCTGTGCACATGCCCAGGTTCTCATAGCTAATACCGCTGATGAAAAACAAGAGCTCATAAAATTTACCGGTGTGCCTGAAGAACGTGTACAGGTTGTCAGGCCGGGTGTTGATCACAGGATTTTTCGACCAGTCGGGACGAACCGATGGCCAGGCCGACCGGCGAATCAGGCACCAAAAATATTATTTGCCGGACGGATGCAGCGATATAAGGGCCCTCATGTTTTGCT
>Ga0079225_10000039_pt1 | contig 84392 bp, 85 predicted proteins | sample Poulit2012_FD_76344 | JGI IMG/M metagenome (GOLD analysis project Ga0079225, IMG submission 76344) | Agricultural soil microbial communities from Georgia to study Nitrogen management - Poultry litter 2012 | ecosystem: Environmental > Terrestrial > Soil > Agricultural land | place: USA: Georgia... | reverse complement strand
CATTCTTAATTAGAATGTTACTAACATGATAATCATTATCAATTGAATAGAGAAGGATAATATATGAAAATTAGATATTTAGTCATTGCACTCATTATTTTTTCTTTCACATCACTTTTTATCGGTGTATCTCATCTTTCTATAAGCGATATTTTTTCATTAACTGAAGAAGAAGCCCACGTCTTATTCGTCAGTCGCATACCACGACTTATAAGTATTCTTATTGCGGGAGCGAGTATGAGTGTTTGTGGGTTAATTATGCAACAGCTTAGTCGCAACAAATTCGTTTCTCCAACAACAGCTGGTACACTAGATTCAGCACGATTAGGCATCCTTGTATCATTAATGGTTTTTACGGCTGCTAGCCCATTACAAAAAATAGTTGTTTCGTTTGCCTTTGCTTTATTAGGTACATTTATCTTTATGAAAGTACTTGAGAAAATTAAGTTTAAAGATGCGATTTTTATTCCACTCGTTGGGCTCATGTTTGGAAATATCATTGATTCAATCGCAACGTTTTTTGCCTATCGTAATGACCTTATTCAAAATATGACATCTTGGATGCAAGGCGACTTTTCTATGATTATGAGTGGAAACTATGAACTACTATTTGTAACGATTCCAATTTTAGGGATCGCTTACGCATATGCGAACAAATTTACAATTGCTGGTATGGGCGAAGATTTTGCGAAAAACTTAGGGCTTGATTATCGGCAAGTCGTTAATCTCGGGTTAATTATCGTTGCCCTTGTAACAGCGTCTGTCGTTTTATCGATAGGTGTCATTCCTTTTCTAGGATTAATCATTCCAAATATCGTAACGATTTATCAAGGCGATCATTTAAAAAATAATTTAATGCATACAGCGTTGCTAGGTGCGCTATTTGTGCTCATGTGTGACATTATTGGCAGAGTCGTTATATATCCGTATGAAATTCCCATCAGTTTAACTGTTGGCGTGATCGGCAGTGGAATATTTATTTACTTACTGATAAGGAGAAAAAAATATGGCATATAAGAAGAAAACGATCAGTTTACTCGTCATTGCCGGACTACTCGCCGTATTGTATGTGTTTTATGATTTAAGTGGGAATATAAGCTATATTTTACCACGACGAATCATCAAAGTACTTGCGATTATTTTAACAGGAGGCTCAATTGCCTTTTCAACGACAATTTTCATGACGATCACAAACAATCGTATATTAACACCTAGTGTGATGGGACTTGATTCACTTTATTTACTCATACAAACGTTAATTATCTTTCTTTTCGGTTCGCAATCATTTGTCATGATGAATAGCCATATGAATTACATGATTTCTATAGGGGCAATGGTTTTATTTTCTTTAGTGCTATATCAATTTCTCTTTAAAGGTGAACAAAATAATATTTACTTTTTACTGCTCATCGGTATTATACTCGGGACATTTTTTAGTAGTTTTACGTCGTTTATGCAAGTGCTCATTGACCCAAATGAATTTATGGTCGCACAAGATCAAATGTTTGCAAGTATCAACAATGTTAATACTGAACTCGTTTATTTCTCGCTGACCATTATTATAGCAGTTACACTTTACTTCGCACGTTTCTATAAATATTTAGATGTTTTAGCCTTAGGAAAAGATCAGTCGATTAATTTAGGTGTCCCTTATGATCAAGTTGTCAAACATTTACTGATTATCGTTGCCATACTTATTTCAGTATCAACAGCTTTAATCGGCCCAATTACTTTTCTCGGGCTACTCGTCGTTAATCTCGCTCACGAGTTTTTAAAAACGTATCGACATTTTTATCTCATTTTAGGATCAGCAGGCATAAGTATGATTGCTTTATTAGGTGGCCAGTTCATCGTCGAAAAGATATTTACTTTTCAAACGACACTAAGTGTCATCATCAATTTTGTCGGTGGCATTTACTTTATATTTCTTTTGTTAAAGGAGAATAAAGCATGGTAAATATTGAAGGAGTTTCAAAGTTTTTTAATGACAAAAAGGTGTTAGACGACATTTCCTTAAATATTAAGAAAGGAACGATTACATCTTTCATCGGTCCGAACGGGGCGGGCAAAAGTACGTTAATCTCAGTGATTAGTCGCCTCATTACACAAGATGGCGGAGAAGTCACGATTGATGGAAAAAATATTAAAAAGGTTAAAAATAACGATTTAGCGAAAAAAATATCGATTTTGAAACAATCCAATTCAATTAATTTAAAATTGACGATTCGTGAACTTGTTTCCTTCGGCCGTTTTCCGTATTCTCAAGGACGGCTAACAAAAGAAGACTGGACAAAGGTCGATGAAGCGATTGATTATATGGAACTCCGTGATATTCAACATAAATTTATCGATGAACTTAGTGGTGGCCAACGTCAACGGGCACATATTGCCATGGTAATTGCTCAAGATACCGAATATATTTTACTTGATGAGCCATTAAACAATTTAGATATGCGCCATTCAGTACAAATTATGAAAATACTTCGTCGCCTTGTAGATGAGTTAAATAAAACAATTCTTATTGTCATTCATGATATTAACTTCGCTTCATGCTATTCAGATCAAATTGTCGCTTTAAAAGATGGAAGAGTTGTCAAACAAGGACCAACATGTGACGTGATCGATGAATGTGTGCTTAAAGATATTTACGATATTGACTTTAATATTCAAGAAATTGATAATCAACGCATTTGCCTCTATTTCCAATAATGCTTTATAAAACATTCCCCGGGAAATATCGACAAATTGGAGGATATTATATGAAAAGGCTTGTATATGGAATCATACTAAGTACATTTATTGTCGTTTTAGCAGCATGTGGGCAAAATAATGAAGACGCTAATAACGATGCTGCAGAAACCATTACAATAGAACATGACTTAGGGGAAACAGAGGTTAGCAAAAATCCTGAATCGATCGTCGTTTTTGATTTCGGTATTTTAGATACACTTGATATTCTTGATATTGATGTGGATGGAGTGCCACGTGGAAATATTCCAACATATTTAGAGGAATATACAAGCGAACAATATGAGGATGTTGGAAGTTTGAAAGAGCCAGACTTTGATAAAATTGCTGAAATTGATCCAGATGTCATTATTATTTCTGGGCGTCAGTCGACATTATATGATGAATTATCGAATATTGCTCCAACGATTCATTTAGATATTGATACGACGAACTATATGGAATCCTTTGAAAGTAATTTATCAGTGATTGCAGAGCTTTTTGATGTAGAAGAGGAAATTGATCAAAAGCTTGAAGATATTCATGAATCCATTGATGAACTACAAACAATTGCCGATGACTATGGTCAAGAGTCGCTTATTATTTTAGCGAATGATGATAAAATTAGTGCGTACGGTCCTCATTCACGTTTCGGACTCATTCACGATGTGTTTGGTGTTCCAGCCGTTGATAAAGATATTGAAGCTTCAACACATGGCCAAAATGTTTCCTTTGAATACGTGTTAGAAACGGATCCTGATTTACTTTACGTCATTGACCGTAGCGCTGTCGTTGAGGGAGAATCGGCTGCTGAACAAATTGTAGAAAATAAATTAGTACAAAAAACATCTGCTTATGAAAATGATAATATTATATATTTAGATCCAAATTATTGGTATTTATCCGGTGGAGGCCTCGTTTCTATTCAAGCAATGATAGACGAGATTCAGGAGAGTTTAGAGAATATCGAATAAATCCCTCATAAGCGTGTTTAATTTTTTCGAGTTGTCAATACTTGTATTAGCTTCTTTCATATGTTTGAATGAAAATACAATAGATTGGAAATGAGGGTTTATCATGAAAAGGCGGATAACGTTAATAAGTTTATTAGTTTTTACAATGTTACTAGCAGCATGTGGGGGAGATTCAACAGAAGAGCCAAAGCCGGAAGAAGAGCAATCATTTGAGGTTACTGATGACGAAAAAGTGGATGATGATGAAGTTGTCGCTCACATTAATGGAACAGATGTCACTGGTGATGAATACAATTTAGCTTATTTACAAACGAAAGTTCAACTATTTCAATTAGGTGAAGATGTAGATGATCAAGATTCGGTCAGAGAAAGAGCTTTAGATGCTTTAGTCGAACGAGAGCTACTCAAACAAGATGCTGAGGAAAAAGGTGTTGAAATAAGTGAAGAAGAAATTGATTCTGAAATCGAGGAGATCAAGCAAGAAGATGAAGAACAATTTAAGTCTTTTTTAGATGAATATCATTTTACAGAGTCGTCATTTAAAATGCAGTTAGCTTTTGAGATGCTTTATGATAAATATGTCGCGGAAGAATTTCCTGATATTGACGTCAGCGAGAAAGAGGTAGAAGAGTTTTATCAGGAAATTAAGGATGAAAATGAAGATATCGGAGAATTAGAGGATGTTGAAGATATGTTAAAGACAGGCCTTAAGCAGGAAAAAGAAGGCGAGAAAATGCAAGAGCGTATTGAAGAATTAAAAGAAAAAGCAGAAGTTGATATGAAAATTTAATATAATCATCTAGGCACCTGAGTATTTTTATACTCAGGTTTTTTATGATCATGAATATATCATATAAGTGTTATAATGTATATGGTTAATGTTATTGAAATTTGTGATATAATTGTAAAGGTAACAAATATTGAACAAAAAAGAACAAGGACATTCTTAGGCATTTATCATATAATAAACGTAAAGCGAGAATAACTTTCAAAGGAATGATTTTTCTAATGAATGGTCGTTATAAATATATATATGAAACATTAATATCAATGACGCGAGAAGAAAATGTCATGTTAAATAAACCATTGAAAAGCCATACGTATACCCGTTTAGGTGGTAAAGCTGATTTTTTTGTAACGCCTGAAACATATGAACAAGTTCAAGCGATCGTTAAGTTTGCTAACAATGCGCATATTTCATTTACTTTGCTTGGAAATGGATCAAATTTAATTATTAAAGACGGTGGTATTCGAGGTATCGTCATGAGTTTAAATAAATTAAAAGATATTCAAATCAATGATACAACGATTGTTGCCCAAAGTGGTGCGAAAATCATTGACGTATCTCAACAAGCGCTCAAACATCATTTAACAGGTTTAGAGTTTGCTTGTGGTATCCCTGGTTCTGTCGGAGGCGCGCTTTATATGAATGCTGGCGCTTACGGAGGCGAAATTAAAGATGTCCTCGCATCAGCAGTCGTCGTTGATCCGCTAGGTAATATAAAAACATTGACAGTTGATGATTTAGATTTAGATTACCGAACGAGCAATATTCCGACAAAAGGTTATATTGTACTTGAGGCGACATTTCATCTCAAGAATGGAAACTACGACCATATTAAAGCGATCATGGATGATTTAACGTATAAACGAGAGACAAAACAGCCATTAGAATATCCATCGTGTGGAAGTGTTTTTAAGCGACCGCCTGGTTATTATGCGGGTAAGTTAATTCAAGATAGTGGATTGCAAGGTAAACGGATCGGGGGAGCCGAAGTTTCTCGCAAACATGCGGGATTTATCGTTAATCGAAATCATGCGACAGCTGGAGAATATATTGCACTTATCGAATATGTTCAACAGACAGTTAAGGAGACATTTGGTGTTACTTTAGAGCGTGAAGTTCGAATTATCGGGGAAGATTTAGAAGAACATATTAAAACGTAAAGCATTGATGACTGATATTATCATCAATGCTTTCATTTTAACATTAATAAGAGCCATTACTCCTAAAGCGGTGAAGAAAACTTTCTAAGCGATCATTGTTATTTTGTTGTAAAACTTCAGTTGGCGGACCATCCTCAGCTATAACACCATCATCTAAAAATACGACACGATCAGCAATATCCAGAGCAAATTCCATCTCATGTGTGACGAGAATCATCGCCATATCCCCACGGTTAGCAATGTCACGAATGACTTCTAAAACCTCGCCAACAAGTTCCGGATCGAGGGCTGATGTTACTTCATCAAATAACATAATCTTCGGTCGCATGACGAGCGCGCGTGCCATTGCGACTCTTTGTTTTTGTCCACCGGAAAGTTGTATAGGATAATCGTCTAATTTATCACCAAGTCCAACTTTCTCTAACATTTGAATCGCCCGTTGCTTGGCTGTTATTTTATCTATGCCCTGCACATGAATAGGAGCTGTCATACAGTTTTCTAAAATAGTCATATGCGGAAATAAATTGAAATGTTGAAATACCATTCCTATATTCCCACGTACTTGACGTAAATGCTTTTCACTGGCATCTACTATTTTACCATTTTTTTCCATATGCCATAAGTACTTACCATCTACAGTAATTTTACCTGATGAAGGCTTTTCCAATGTCATTAATAGCCGAATTAGCGTCGTTTTTCCTGAGCCGCTCGGGCCGATGATAGCAACTTTTTCCGCTTCATCTATTTCTAAATTAATGCCTTTTAAAACGTCAATGTCTCCGAAAGATTTATGCACATCTTGGTACTTAACAATCGGTTGTGACATATTTTCTCTCCTTTTATTTATTCTTCTAAAATATTGTTTTTATTAAAATGATGATTTACTTTTTCTTCTAACTTCTTTATAAGAAGTGCGGAGGGATAACTTAATAGTAAAAACAATAATCCTACAATCGTTAAAGGTTCTACATAATCCCACGTTTTTGCACCATAATCCTGAGCGAGTTGTAAAATGCCTAAAACACCTATCGTTGAAGCTAATGGTACTTCTTTAAACAAGATGATTAAGTAGTTTCCAAGCATCGGAATGGTTGGTGGGATCGCTTGTGGTAAAATAACTTGTGTCCACTTTTTGATTGTTGAAAAATTTAAAGCTTTGGCAGCCTCCCATTGCCCCTCGTCTACAGATTCAATTCCTGATCGATACACTTCACTTATATACGTACTAAAATGAAGACCAAGTCCGATGACACCACTCATAAATGGGCTTAGTGTAATGCTTATACCTGGAACGACAGGCAGTGCATAAAAAATAAAAAACAATTGAACGAGTGGAGGGGTTGATCGAATAAACTCCATTGTCCACGTAATGCTCCATTGCACAAATCTTAATGGGATTCTTCTAAGAAAAACCCAAACGAAACCAAAAATTAATGCAAAGATAAAACATGCAAATGTTAAACCTACAGTTACGTGTAATCCTTTAATAACAATAGGAAACGCGTCGAAAAATACATCCCAATTCCAATTCATCATTAACGTGCGACTCCCTTCTTAGATGCTTCTTCTGCTTTTCTAATGAAGATAATGATTGGAAGTGCAATGATAAAATAGATAATAAGAATGAATAAGTAAATTGTTGGACCAAGCGCAATATTTGTTGATCGCATAATTTCGCCGTAGTATAAAACATCTTTTAGAGCAATTAATGAGACGAGAGATGTCGCTTTTAACATTTGAATGAAATAATTACCAAACTCGGGAAGCATCATTTTAATAGCTTGTGGGAAGATAACGAACCTCATTCGTTGAAATCGTGTCATGTTAAGGGCTGTTGCAGCTTCTCTTTGACCTTCATCAACAGCTAAAATGGATCCTCGAACAATTTCCGACATGTACGCGCCATAATTAAGACCAATGGCTAATGCGCCTACCCAAAAATCGTTACCTAAATGGATGTTAAATAAAATAGGTAATGCATAGTACAACCAAAATAGTTGAACGATTAATGATGTACCGCGAAAAATTTCCACATATAAGCCGGTAATTGTCCGTATAACGATATTGTTTGCCAATCGGCACAATCCAGCAATAAATGCGATGATATAACTAAAAATAGCCGAAGCAATGAGAATGCCTAATGTTATATTTATACCGCGCATTAATGAAGGAATAATTTCAGTAACTGCGTGAATGGTTGACCACTCCTTGTATGCAATTTCTTCATAGATCCTTTAAAAGTGGCATGGCACTATTGTTCAATGTATTCTTTTTCCTTCCCTTTACAAACTATATCTGTGGTAATATTTTCCTCTGGGAAATTTCGTTCAGCATCAAATCCATTTTCCTCTAAAATTTCTTGAATCGTTCCGTTTGCTTTTAGTTCATCGAGTTTTTCATTAAAAGCATCTAACAATTCTTCATCATCAGGGTGAAAGGCAACAGCGCCATAACTTGGAACGCCTTCGACATCAGGTTGCTCAAAATCTTCAACGAACTCAAGCTCATCGGACTCGGCAGACTCAAGAGCCATAAGAAGGGTCATTTCTGTCGCTGTCGTTGCATCCGCTCGGCCGGATTCAACAGCAGCAATTGTTGCTGGAATATCTTGGGCACTTTGAATTTGCTTTTCACCAACGCCTTCAGAGACGACAAAATCATTTTCTGTGGCACCAGACATAATCGAGATTACGGCTTCTTCGTTATAGGCAATATCTTTGTAGCTATGAAGATTAAGAGGGTTTCCCTTTTGTACGATAAGCCCTTCACCATATTTCATATCCGGTTCAGCAAAAGCTGCTTTTTCACAACGTTCAGGTGTAATCGCCATCCCGGAAGTAATGGCATCAAATTTTCTAGCACCTAGACCCGGAACGAGCTCGGAATAATCCGCAAGATGTCCTTCTACTTCTTCAATACCTAGTTCTTTAAACACAGCTTTTGCCGTCTCAACAGAAGCACCTGTTAATTCACCGTCTTCATTTTCATACCCATATGGTTTTTCATCCGCAAAGCCGACGACTACCTTCCCTTCGTCCTGGAGCTTTTCTAATGTATTCGTATGTTTTAAACCACATGCACTAAGAAATATAAGTAACGTGAAAAAAATGATCATTTGTAAAGTTTTTTTCATATTTTAAAGAAATCCTCCCTTTAATAGAAAGCGCTTTACATATTTATTGTTAACTTAGTCTCTTTTTGTCATTGTAGACGCTTAAAATTGTTATACTATTATGTTATATATGATGGAAAATTCATTCAAACGCCATAATTGCGTATAATAAGTCATTAGCCATCATATTAAAGGATACAGTATGACAAACAAATGCTTTCAAAAATATGCTTGCATATAATTCGATTTGCTTTTATATCCAAGAGATTTTTTAGTGATTTGTAATCGTTAATCGTGTAATTCTTTTAGTTTTTTGATATTTTTAAGATAAGCATTTATTTTAATTGATCGATCAAGAAAGGAGGCCATATATTGGAAAAACCAGCTCGTGCTTTAACGATCGCAGGGTCGGCACCACGGGGAAGTGCAGGTATTCAAGCTGATTTAAAGACATTTCAGGAGTTAGATGTATATGGGATGAGTGTCGTGACGGCTGTTGTCGCAAGGCATCCGGAGACGAACAAAAATATTCATCCGCTTACACTAGAAGCGATTGAAGCTCAATTTGCTAATGCGATTGAAGAAGTAGGTGTCGACGGCTTAAAAATTGGCATGTTATTTTCTGAAGAAGTGATCACAAGGGTTTCTGAACTACTTTCTGCAGAAAAGCTTCATAATATCGTTGTTGACCCAGTCATGGTAGGGAAGCTAGATTCAAAGCTATTAGCTGATGATACAGTTGAAGTGTTGAAAGAAAAAATGTTACCACTTGCAACACTTATTACACCAAATATGCCAGAAGCGTCGTTATTATTAGGTGGACGCTCATTAACTACTGTTGCTGATTTAAAACAAGCAGCCGTTGATTTATATGAAATATGTAACAATTACGTCCTCGTCAAAGGTGGCCGACTGAATGGGCCAGCAGTCGATGTGTTATATGACGGAAAAACGATTACAACATTTGAGGCTCCACGTATCGATACAGTTAATACAAATGGCGCAGGATGCACTTACTCTGCAGCGATCGCAGCTTATATGGCAAGAGGTAAAACAATTTTCGATGCTGTTCGCTTAGCGAAAAGTTTTATTACAACAGCGATTGAATACGGATTTTCTTATACAGATATCGTCGGTCCGACATATCAGGCAGCGATGCGTTTAAAAGGCGAGGCACATTCGATTAAAGTCGAGCAATTTTCATAAAACTGTGCTTGTAAAATTTACGCCTCGTTATTAACTAAATAGCTGTTAATTGTAATCGTTTTTGGCTAAGATGAGGCATAGGAGGGACAAGTGATGCATGAACATAAGCAAGTGACGATCCACGCCCATGAAATAGAAGATTTATTAGGATTAATACAAATGCGGTTTGGAGAAGTGCCAAAGAATGTTCGCGAACAAATTATGGCGATTGATGATTTAAATGTTTTAGATCGTTTGTTTTTAGTCGCCGTTAATGCAGCTAATTGGGATGTTTTCGTCAATGAATTAAATGCGGGCAAATACTCATTTAAAATCGTCGGCGATGGGTTTAACCCACTAGCAGATGATACGAATAAACAATAAAAATTTGTAAGTGTCATATATTTCCCTCACGACAGTATCAAAGAGAAGTGGGGGGAATATTTATATATTAAATTTTTAAAATTCGTTATTGAAAAATATATAGAAAGGATATATATTGTTGTTAATATACTTATGCGCTATCATGTTCAGTATTTCACAATTTAACGCAAATAAAATTTTCAAAGTAGGTGATGAATGATGAAACGGGCGTTAATAAATGTCGATTATACGTATGATTTTGTCGCAGAAGATGGGAAGTTAACATGTGGTGCACCTGGGCAAGCGTTAGAGGATTATATCGTTCAATTAACCAAAGATTTTATTGAAAACGGTGACTTTGTAGCTTTTGGAATTGATGCACATGAAGAAGGGGATACCTTTCATCCGGAAGCAAAGCTTTTCCCACCGCACAATATTAATGGAACGCCGGGAAAAGAGTTATATGGTGAATTGAAAAAAGTGTATGATAAATATCAACATCAAGACAACGTTTTTTACTTTGATAAGACACGCTATAGTGCTTTTTCCGGGACGAATTTAGAATTGAAATTAAGAGAACGAAAAATAGATGAACTGCATTTAGTCGGTGTTTGTACGGATATTTGCATATTGCATACAGCCGTTGATGCTTATAATAAGAGTTTCAAAATTGTTATTCATAAAAACGGTGTGGCGAGCTTTAATCAAGAAGCTCATAAATGGGCTTTAGAACATTTCACAAATACTTTAGGAGCAACGGTCGTATAAATAAGGACGATTGATTGACAATTTCTAACATTTATGAATATAATATAAAGTAGGATATTCAATGACTTAAACGTTATGCTAAATATTTTGCATAGTGCATGAGTGGTAAATCCCGCGAAAAGCTTTTCGTCTCGTTATGAAACAGACGAAAGGCTTTTTTATCATTTTTTGACTGAATATTTTTAATTTAAGGAGATCTACGATGTTAATATATCCAGCATTAGTTTCGTATACCAGAGAAAACAAATTTAACTTATGATCATTTGCTTTTGGAAGTTGAAGATGCTGATTCATTGCTCGTTTGTAGCCAAACGAACATCACCCGTGAAGTGATCGAATGAGCGAAAAAGTTAAAGATAAATCGGGCGTGCGAGTACTGTGGTTGATAACATTGATTTAGAAGCAACTACAGAACATGGCTTTATCGTCGTTAACGCACCAGATGGAAATATTAACGCTACTGCAGAACATACAATGGCTTTACACATGTCCTTGGTTAGAATATTCCTCAGGCATAGACATGGTTTTGGCATTGCACATCACATATCGGTATTGAATTAAAGAATAAAACGCTCGGCATCATTGGCCTTGGTCGCATCGGTACAGAGATAGCTTATTGAGCGCAGAATAATGGATGAATGTCATCGCTTATGACCCCTTTTTAACTATTCACACACCATTGTTAAAAGAGACACGTTATTTAATCGATGAATAAGTGTTAGCATTGATGAAAGAAAACACATATATTATCCATTGTGCACGTGGTGGTATTATTGATGAAGATGCTTTATGTGAGGGAAAAATTGCTGGTGCTGCTTTAGATGTGGTTTGAAGAAGAACCTGTTGTGAATCATAAATTATTCGAACTAGATCAAATTATTACAACGTCACATTTAGGTAGAAATACAGTAGAAGCACAAGAAAATGTTGTAATTAATGTTAGCCAAGATATTGCAAGGATTTTAACAGGAGATATTGCGAAAAATCCAGTGAATATACCGTCTGTTTTGCAAGACATCTAGCGAAAAATAAAACCTCATTTTTCACTAACAGAGAAGCTCGGGTCGCTCTTATTTCGCCTATTGGATGATGCTGTTAAAGATATATATATATTATGCGGGAACATTAAACGACGTTGACGTTGCACCGTTAAGATGTAACATCGTGAAAGGATTTTTACGAAGACATTTAGGGGAGCAGGTAAACAACGTCAATGCCTTTTTTAGCGATGAAAAGAGGTATTGCGATTCATGAACATAAAACGTCAACGTTACACATTTATTAACGGTTGAAGGGCAGATGTTTGCAAATAAATGGCATATATATGGAACATATCTCAATGGATTAGGCTCGAGGATTGTTAATATTGATCATTACAGTATAGATATTGCGTCTAAAGGACACATATATTTATTAACCATCAAGACCGATCGGGGGCGATTGGTCGGGTTGTAATGGTGCTAGCAGATGACGGGTAAATATTGCAACAATGCAAGTTGGAAGGAAACAAGAAGGAAGTGATGCCATTATGATATTAACGATTGATAAACCGACTGCCTATGAAACATTATGTATGGCGCATACAACAAATCCCATATATTTATCGTGTGACAATGATCGGCCTGTAAAAATAACCCTTTTTAAATGAGTCATTTAAGGTGACCTAATGGATATGTTTTTTCTGACGCTTTGTAAATGTTTGCACGGACAGATTGCGCTAATTCAATAACTTTATCATATTAATATCCGACGTGATCTGGATGATATGCATCAGAACTTAGAACGATCTCGACGCCCAGCTTTAAAACACTTTTGTAAAAATACAGGATTCGGATACATTTCACCAATTGGTTTTCAAAGACCTGCTGTACTAATTTCAATACACGTGTTTGATGCTCGTTTTGTATAGATTTTAAAGTTGCTTGCAATATTAACACAAAAGTGAGCCTAGATTTGTATTGTACGGTATTTATTAAGATTTTAAATGATATAAATATTTTATGAAAGTTGAAGAAAGGCTTTTACATATGTTTATACATGCGTCCAAACGCGAAAGGACTAAACATTTATGAAGTGTCGCAATGGGGGGGCGATGACGTGGTCAGTGAATTATTTCAAAGTTTTAGTGGCGAAATGTTAGTTCGTTTATTATTAGCAGCGATTCTCGGATTAACGATAGGTCTTGAGCGAGAACTAAAACGAAAATCGCTCGGTTTAAAAACGATTTTAGTCATTTCTATCGTTAGCTGTTTATTAACGATCGTTTCTATACAGTCCGCTTATATATTTCCGTCGGCGAAATTTGTAGACGTTCGAATGGACCCCCTTCGTTTAGCTGCTCAAATCGTCTCTGGCGTCGGTTTTTTAGGTGCCGGTGTTATTTTAAAACGAGAAGATGATACCGTCTCTGGTTTAACGACAGCAGCGATCGTTTGGGGAGCTGCAGGTATTGGTATTGCAACGGGTTCAGGCTTTTACACTGAAGCGATAGCTGGAGTGACGCTATTATTAGTAAGTGTTGAGTTAATTCCCGCGATCATTCGTAAAATGGGTTTTCAACGGCTACATATTAAACAAATATATTTACAAATTACGTTAGATCGCGAAGCAGATATTCAAGAAGTCATGCAGCGTCTTGAAACGTACGTATTAAAGGTCGATCATATTAAAATGAATGATTTAGCAGACGGCACTTTTAACATCGTTTTGTTATTAGTCGTTCAGGAACAAGAAATGATCCCAGACATTTATCAAAAAATAGCTCGCATACAGCAAATTAAAAATTTTGAATTAAGAGCTTAAGTCATAGTCTTATCTTGACTTTATATATGTTAGTATATATATTAAAACATACAATATTGGAAACGATGATGAGGACGAGTATAATTTGTTGTCTTTTTCAGAGAGGAAATGGGTGGTGAAAATTTCCAAAGACGCAAATTAGAACCTACCTCGAAGTTCGCCTCTAGGCGCGGTTTTGTAGCCGTTATCTAAATGAGTGTACAGCATGTTAGCTGTAAACAAGGGTGGTACCACCAATCCTCGGTCCCTTTACGGACTTGAGGATTTTTTTATATTAAATGATATAAAAGAAGGTGATAGGATTGAGTGGAGATAAAAAATTTGTTGAGCAAATAACTGCGATGGAAGATGATTTCGGTCAATGGTATACGGATGTCGTCAAACAGGCAGAACTCGTCGATTATGGTTCTGTGCGTGGGACGATGATTATTAAGCCTTATGGCTTTGCCATTTGGGAAAATATGAAACAAGCGATTGATGAAAAAATTAAAGAAACAGGCCACACGAACGTATATTTTCCACTTTTTATTCCTGAAAGTTTACTTGAGAAGGAAAAAGATCACATTGAAGGTTTTGCGCCTGAAGTTGCTTGGGTAACTCATGGTGGCGATGAGGCGTTAGGAGAACGCATTTGTGTTCGTCCGACTTCTGAGGCGTTATTTTGTGAGTATTATTCAAACAATGTACATTCTTACCGTGACCTTCCAATGCTTTATAATCAGTGGAGCAATGTTGTCCGTTGGGAAAAGACGACACGTCCCTTTCTACGTTCTCTAGAATTTTTATGGCAAGAAGGACATACGGCACATGCGACATATGAAGAGGCTGCAGAAGAAACAGAAAAAATGTTAAACATGTATGCCGATATATGTGAAAACTATTTAGCGATGCCGGTGATTAAAGGACGTAAAACAGAATCGGAAAAGTTTGCAGGTGCCGAGTACACGTTAACGGTCGAAAGTTTAATGCATGACGGTAGAGCGCTTCAAGCTGGTACATCGCACAATTTTGGGCCTGGATTTGCAAAAGCCTTTAATATTAAATATTTAGACGAAGAAGGAGAAGAACAATACGTCCATCAAACATCTTGGGGCGTGACAACGCGTTTGATCGGTGCATTAATTATGGTCCACGGTGATAATCGCGGACTCGTTATTCCACCGCGGATCGCGCCAACTCAAGCGATGATCGTCCCTGTTGCCCAACATAAGGAAGGCGTTTTAGACAGAGCATACGATTTACGTGACCAACTTAAGGATATTGTTCGGGTTGATATTGATGCAAGTGATCATAGTCCAGGGTGGAAATTTAATGAAAGTGAAATGAAAGGATACCCTGTTCGCATAGAAATTGGCCCGCGTGATATTGAAAAAGAACAAGTCGTTCTCGTTCGTCGAGATACTGGTGATAAAGAGTTTGTCGCCATGAATGAACTTGAAAGTCGCCTCGAAGCATTGCTTCATGATATCCAACAAAATTTATTTAACAAAGCGTTAGCTCACCGCGAAGAAAAAACGAGTACTGCGACATCGCTTGCTTCATTTAAAGAAACCCTTGAAGATAAAGGTGGTTTTATAAAAGCGATGTGGTGTGGAGATGTTGAATGTGAAGAAAATATTCGCGAACAAACGGGTGCAACATCACGTTGTATTCCCTTTGAACAAGAAAGAATTGCAAAGACGTGTGTAAGCTGTGGCAAAGATGCTCAAACGCTCGTTTACTGGGCACGTGCATATTAAAAATAACACTAAAGGGTGGATTGCTGGGATACGGCAATCCACCTTTTTTATTGTTCATTTTCCTAATATACGGATGTCAATAAATTTTAAAACAACTTGCAATAATAACGTATATTTGGTATAAATATACATAATTATTTATATATATGCATAGGCGGATTTTAGGATTTATAAAAAGGAGGAGAAGTTATGAAAAATATTTTTAAAGGTTTCATCATGATTTGTTTTGTTAGTTTTATAGTCGGATGTGGGACGGATGAGGCAGAAGTATCTGGAGAGGCTACAGCTGGTGATGATGTTTTAAAAATGGCAACGTCTGCAGAATTTCCTCCATTTGAATCACGAGATGAGGAGGGGAATTTTGAAGGATTTGATATCGACTTAGCCCACCTTATCGCAGAGGAATTAGGTTATGATCTCGAAATTGATGATATGAAGTTCGACGGGCTAATTGGCGCATTACAAGCTGATCGTGTTGATATGGTATTGGCAGGTATGAGTATGACTGAAGAGCGCCGGGAAAATGTAGATTTCTCGCAAGAATATCACCGTTCTGGCGAAATGTTTTTAAGTTTAAAAGATGACCCGTTTGAAAATATTGAAAATTTAGATGGTAAAGTTGTCGGTGTCCAGTTAGGAACGATACAGGAAGAAGGCGCCGAGAAGTTGCAGGAAGAATATGATTTTGACATTCAAAAGCTTGATGATTCAAATGTTCTCATTCAAGAACTCAAATCGAAGCGTATAGATGTCGCGTATATGGATACGGAGGTTGCTGTTGGCTATAAAAATGCACAAGATTTATTCGCCATTAAAGACCCGACGTCAGCATCACCGGGAATGGGAATTGCCTTTCCTAAAGGAAGCGACCTTGTAGATGATGTGAATGATATTTTAGATGAATTTGAAGAAGACGGCACGATGGAAGAACTTCGAGATAAATGGATGACTGAGGAGGAATAAATGATCGGTTCATGCATGTTAATGCATAAATATTAATCTATTGTAAAAGTGAGGTGTTAAAGGGCATGAATTTGGATTTTAGCCAAATTGTGCCCTATATTCCTTTCATGTTAGAAGGGGTATGGGTCACACTTAAATTTGTCAGTATGTCTATATTGATTGGCTTCATGCTTGGTACGATTTTAGCTTTATTTAAAATTACGAATATAGCTGTATTAAAATGGTTAGCTGATGCTTATACATCTATTTTTCGTGGAACACCGATTATTTTACAATTAATGATCATTTATTTTGCCATTCCTCAATTAACTGATTATGATATTTCACCTTATTTATCAGCTATTTTAGCATTCGGTTTAAATTCATCAGCTTACGTCTCAGAAATTATTCGCGCAGGCATTTTGGCTGTTGACCCGGGGCAAACAGAAGCAGCAATTGCCTTAGGTGTGTCGTATAAACATATGATGGTACATATTATCTTACCACAAGCATTAAAAAATATATTACCAGCTTTGATGAATGAGTTTATTAATTTAACGAAAGAATCAGCCATTGTGTCAGTCATTGGCTATTTAGATTTAATGCGACGAGCGCAAATTGTCGGAGCGCAAACTTTTCATAACTTCGAACCGATGCTATTTGTCGGACTCGTGTACTGGGTCATAGTTTATGTACTTACGCGCTTAGGAAATATCATTGAAAGGAGAATGCGTACTAGTGATTAAGGTGGAACATATATCAAAAAAGTATGAAAATCATTTCGTGTTATGCAATATTTCAACACACATTAAAAAAGGAGAGGTCGTCGCTATCATTGGTCCTTCTGGAGCGGGAAAATCAACATTTCTTCGCTGTTTAAACGTTTTAGAATATCCGAGTGAAGGACAAATTTTTATTGAAGGAAAAGATATTACGAAACGAGACGCAAATATTATGGATGTTCGAAAAAAAATTGGCATGGTTTTTCAACATTTTAACTTATTTCCGCATATGACTGTTTTACAAAATGTCTCTTTCGCGCCTATATATGTAAAAAAAATCGATCGGTCAACGGCAATAGAGAGTGCCAAATCATTAATTGCTAAAGTTGGCTTAGATGATAAGTTAGCAGAACATCCTTTGCGACTTTCTGGCGGACAAAAACAACGCGTTGCTATTGCCCGTGCCTTAGCGATGGAGCCTGACGTGATGTTATTTGATGAACCAACCTCAGCACTTGACCCAGAAATGGTAAAAGAAGTACTTGATGTTATGAAAGATTTAGCACAATCAGGAATGACGATGGTTGTTGTGACTCATGAAATGAATTTTGCTAAAGAAGTAGCAGACCGCATTTTATTTTTAGATGACGGTTATTTAATTGAAGAAGGAATGCCGAAAACATTTTTTAGCACACCGAAGACAGACCGGGCAAAGACATTTTTAGCAAAAATATTGTAAATAGTTTTAAGAGCAGAAACGACTACTCTTTGTTTCTGCTCAATTCTTTTTAATCAGTTCTAGATTTAAAGTCTTCACGCAATTGTTTTAATCGTGGGTAGTCATTTAATTTGCGGTATATTGTTGAGCGACTAATGCCAATGATTTTGGCTGCTTTGGATAAATTGCCATGAGTTTCTAAAATCGCTCGTTCGATCATTGCTTCCTCATCATGGATCGTTTCCGTTTGTTTTGTCGTTTGCGAGAGAAAACGAATATGTTCACGATGGATGATGGTTGATTGATGTTGAAAAAAAGCTTGATAAGCTGCTTGGCGTAATGTATGACGAAGTTCGCGAATGTTGCCTGGCCAATCGTAAGTTTGCATATGTTTTTTAACTGTATCGCTTAAAATAAAATGGTTGACATTTATTTCTCTGGCGATTTCTTTTAAAAAATAATCTGATAGATGAAATAAATCACCACGCTTTCTAAGGGGAGGAAGTAGTAGCTCAATTTCACATAGACGATAATAAAGGTCAGCGCGAAACTTTTGCTTTTGAATATCGTTCGCTAAGTTACGGTTAGTAGCTGTGATGATACGAACATCGATTGGAATTGATTTGTTAGCTCCAATCGGGGTTACGCGTTTTTCTTCAAGTACCCGAAGAAGCACGGCTTGAGCGCTTAAGGGCATATCGCCAATTTCATCTAAGAATAGTGTCCCTTGATCAGCGGCACGAAATTTTCCAAGTTGCCCTTTTTTGTGAGCCCCAGTAAAAGCCCCTTTTTCATAACCGAAAAGTTCTGATTCGATGAGCGATTTCGGAATAGCACCACAATTTACCGTTACAAGTGGCCCTGTTCTACCACTATAGCGGTGAATTTCTTGGGCGATTACCTCTTTTCCTGTTCCTGTTTCTCCGTGGATATAAATAGATGCGTTCGTTGGTGCAATGTTTCGGGCAAGTTGTAATGATTGATATGCTTTTTGACAATGCCATATCGTTTGATTGTCATTTAAGTTTTGATTTCGGGAGTGGAAGGTATTAGCAGGTAATGTTAAAACAGAACGATATGTTCGTTTTCTTTGATCTTTGATAGCTTCAACGAACCATCGTGAGTTATTTGTTTTCATTTTCACTTGAGACGATTTTTTCTTTCGACTAGCAAGTATTTGATCGACATCTTTTTGCTCGAACCAAGTTGTTAAAGGTTGTCCAATGCATTTTTCTTCAGTCTCACCAAGAATTTTAGCTGCATGTTTATTGATGCGTGTAATCAGTCCATCATGATCAACTGTCATAAAAGCGTTTCCGTGTTTAGAGATAATTTTCGCTTCTTGGATACGAAGCGTTAGTTCATGTTTTAAATTTTGTAGCAGCAGTTTCGATTGGCACGCCTCAGCAGCGGCTATGACCATTCCGAACGTATGAGGATGATGCATATGGGCATCCCCGCTAACATCTAGAATACCGAGCAGATTTCCTTTGGCATCATATAAAGGGGCAGCGTAGCATGTTAGAAATTGGTTTCTTTTTAAGTAATGTTCATTGCCGATAATATGAAGCGGTGTTCGTTCTATGAGGGCCGTTCCGATGCCGTTTGTTCCTTGAAATCGTTCACTCCAATTCGCACCTAATTGAAGTGATGCGCTTTTAGCACGGTTGATAAATGGTGGGTCACCTTTAGAATATACGATATACCCATCGATGTCAGATATGACGACCATAAATAAAGACCGACGCAAATAGTTATACAAGTCGTTTAACACATGCTTGCAGGCAGAAAATAAAGTGGATAATCGTTCTTGATGCGCTTTAAGTCGTCTGTCTGTTAATACTTCATCTTCTGGGTAGTTAGGATCAATACCGTAAGTTTGACTGCGTCGCCAAGAATTTAGTAATAATTCCTTCTTTTCCATATAATACGACCTTTCGGAATATACTTAATACTATTATATGTTTCACTTATGTTTCAGTCAAATGTCCCATCATACACTAAGATGAAACAATTTAATAAAAAATTTCTTACAAAAATTTATAATCCCGCTTATTAGAATATTGGCATATATTTTGCATAAATATTTAGTAAAGATTCAATTATATAACTTTTGCTTGTTTCTTTATTAATTTCTTTATTAAATTTAGGAGGTGATCATGCATTTGCAAATAAATTACAATCACGAATTTAAGCGTGATCGAGAAACAATTTGGGCATATTTACAAGATGCGAGTGTACTTAGGAAAACATTGCCTGGCTGTCAAAAGTTCGAACAAATTGATGATGATTTGTACAATGCAGAACTCGGTTTGAATATCGGTCCAGTGAAAGGAACATTTTCAGGTGAGGTTCGTTTATCTGAGCAACAAGAACCTGAATCATATCGATTGCTACTAAAAGGCAAAGGCACCCCAGGCGAGGTAAATGCAGACGCTTTCATTACTCTAGAGGAAAATGGTTCGAAAACGAGCTTAACTTGTGAGGCAGATGTACAAGTAACCGGTGTTTTAGCTCGAGTTGGTCAACGTGTCATGGGTGGCGTTGCTAAGCTTATATTAGGACGGTTTTTTAACGCAGTGGCATCAGAAATGAAACAGTCTACCTAACGATCAATGACTGTTCATAAAGATCGGACTTACGAATATGTTTAAAATAGTCCGGACTTTTGAACAATCATTATAACATTTAATATTGTTGGGAGGTGTTCATATTGTCAAATCCAACGATGGAAGTGACAATAACAGTAAATGGCGAAGAGAGGAAAGCAAATGTAGAACCGAGAACATTGCTCGTGCATGCCCTTCGAGATGTGTTTCATTTAACAGGTACACATATCGGTTGTGATACAAGTCAATGTGGTGCTTGCACCGTTTTACTCAATGGGGAAGCTGTCAAATCATGTACGGTTTTAGCTGTACAAGCGGATAGCGCTGAGGTGACAACAGTCGAAGGTCTTGGTGATATGGACGATTTACACCCGGTGCAAGAAGGATTTTGGGAAAAGCACGGTTTACAATGTGGCTTTTGTACACCAGGTGTGATGATGGCTGTCGTTGATTTATTAAAACATAATCCCCAGCCTAGTGAAGCAGAGATTCGCAATGGTTTAGAAGGCGTTATTTGTAGATGTACAGGGTATGAAAATATTGTTCGTGCAGTTGAGTACGCTTCTAAAAAAATAACATCAAGCGATGTTGAACCATCAATCGCTGCTAGTCAAATAAAGGAGGAGGGGTAAACGATGGCAAACATTTTTGGAACACCGCTTAAAAGACGTGAGGATCCACGACTCATTACAGGTCACGGTGAGTTTACTGATGATCTTGCGTTTACAGGTATGCTTTATGCAGCAATGCTTCGAAGTCCACATGCTCATGCGAATATTACATCGATTGATACGACAGAAGCTGAACGCTTAGATGGCGTTGTTGCTGTTTATACAGGAAAAGATTTAGAAGGGAAAATGGACCCTATCCCAACAGCTTGGTTACCTCCGGATTCAAATATTCAAACACCTGCACATCCAGCGCTTGCTAAAGATAAAGTCCGTTACGTTGGTGATGGTGTCGCAATGGTTGTTGCAGAAAATCGTTATGTCGCACGGGATGCTATAGATTTAATTGATGTCGAATATGAAGTTCTTCAAGCAAATGTCAATCAAGAAAAAGCATTAGCAAATGATGCGCCAAAAGTTCATGATGATGTCCCTAATAATTTAGCTTATCATTGGAAAGAAGGAGACGTTGACGATAAAGTTTTCGAGGAAGCAGAAGTTGTTGTCAAACAAAGATTCAATCAACAGAGGCTCATTCCAAACCCAATGGAAATGAGGGCATCTGTTGCTAAATACAACCCAGCAAGTGGTGACATGACGATATGGTGTACATCACAAAACCCACACATTCATCGTTTTATTCTTTCAGGTGTACTCGGCATTCCAGAGTCTAAGTTGCAAATCGTTTCCGTCGACGTCGGAGGTGGATTCGGTTGCAAAATTGCTGTTTATCCTGATGAGGCGCTCGTCGGGTTTGCTGCTCGTGAATTAAAACGACCGATCAAATGGGCTGAAGACCGTAGCGAACATTTCTTATCAACAACACACGGCCGTGACGTCATTTTAGATGTTGAATTAGCTGGTAAGCGTGACGGTACATTTGAAGCATTAAGAGTTAAAAATACCGCTAATATGGGTGCTTATTTATCAACGGCAGCTCCGGGTGTTGAAACGATTTTGTTCGGTTTAATTACACCAGGTCCTTATAAAATTAAGCAAGCTCAAGTAGAAACATACGGCGTGTTTACGAATACAACACCGACGGATGCGTATCGTGGTGCAGGTCGTCCAGAAGCAACATACTTGATCGAACGAATGGTTGATTTATATGCCAATGAAATCGGTATGGATCCACTCGAAATTCGGCGAAAAAATCTCATCGAGAAGGAGCAATTCCCATACGACAATGCGCTTGGCTTACAATATGATAGCGGAGATTACCACCGTTCGCTCGATAAAGCATTAGAAATGCTCGATTATGAAGTGTTTAAAGAGGAACAGGCAAAAGCACGAGAAGAAGGAAAATATCTTGGCGTCGGTTTTTCCACTTACGTAGAAATTTGTGGTCTCGGTCCATCGGATGTTGCAGGGCAAGTAGGTTTCCAAGGTGGACTATGGGAAAGTGCAACCGTTCGTGTACATCCGACAGGGAAGGTGTCAGTATTTACTGGAACATCCCCACACGGTCAAGGTGAGGAGACGACATTTGCTCAAATTATTGCAAGAAAATTCGGTATTTCAGAAGATGATGTTGAAGTCATTCATAGTGATACAGACCGTATTTCTATGGGATGGGGCACTTACGGTTCGCGCACGACTCCAGTCGGTGGGGCAGCGATCGCAAATGCGGCTGACCGTGTGCTTAAGAAAGCGAAAACGATCGCGGCCCATATGTTAGAAGCCTCGGAAGAAGATATCGATTTTGCTGATGGTTCCTTTAATGTAAAAGGTGTACCTGATCACTCCGTCTCATTCGCCGATGTAACATTGCAAGCATATCTCGCTTGGGATTTACCAGAAGGCATTGAGCCAGCACTTGAAGAACAGGCATTTTTTGACCCTGACAATTTCGTTTACCCATTTGGTGCTCACATTTGTGTCGTTGAAATCGATGACGAAACAGGCGAAGTAGAGATTAAACGTTATATAGCTGTTGATGATCCAGGTCCAGTCATTAACCCAATGGTTGCAGAAGGTCAAGTTCACGGAGGTATCGTCCAAGGTGTCGGTCAGGCGCTTTGGGAAGGAGCCGTTTATAACGAACAAGGACAACTGCTTTCGGGAACGTTTATGGATTATACGATGCCAAAAGCACGCTTTTTCCCGACGTTTGAAACAGCCTTCACAGAAACACCTTCACCGGTTAATCAGCTCGGTGTGAAAGGGATCGGTGAGACGGGAACAATTGCGGCGACACCAGCTGTCGTTAACGCTGTTTTTGATGCATTAAAGCCGTTTAATGTTAAAGAACTCGATATGCCGCTAACACCAGAAAAAATATGGAATGTTTTACGTAGTGGGAGGGAAATGGATTGATTGCAAATGTTTTCAATTATGAAAGGGCTGAGTCAATCGACGAAGCCCTCCAGCTTCTTGAGGGAAGTGGAGGAATGGCTTCAGTTCTAGCCGGTGGCCATAGTATTTTACCACTGATGAAAATACGTTTAACATCCTTTGAGAAATTGATTGATATTGGACGGATTTCCGAGTTAAAAGGTATTAAACAAACAGAAGATCGTTTAGAAGTCGGCGCATTGACGACACATCGAGAAATTGCCAATGATCCGTTTGTTAAAGAAACCCTTCCAGCTTTAGCAGAAGCAACTGCAAGTATCGGAGATATTCAAGTGCAAAACCGTGGGACAATCGGCGGAAATATTGCGCATGCTGACCCGGCTTCTGATCTTCCAGCATTAGCGCTCGCTTTTGATGCAGAAATGAATTTTGTAAGTAAGAAAGGAGAGGAGACATACGCGGCGGATGAATTTTTCCTCGGCCCGCTTATTACAGCTACGCCGGAAAATAGCATCTTAAAATCCGTATCTTTCGCAATGCCACCGATGGACGCAAACAGCACATATGTGAAATATGCTCACCCAGCGACAGGATATGCCGTTGTCGGTGTCGCTGCTTCCATGGGACAGACGGATGATGGCATAATCACTTACGCACGGGTTGGTGTAACTGGCGTTGGCGATGTACCTTTTAGAGCAACAGAAGTCGAACGAACACTACTTGGGAGTCAACCGTCAGAAGAGCTTATAGAAGAAGCGGCTAGACAAACTACAGAAGGTCAGGAAATGGGAAGTGACTTATTTGCTTCTGAAGAGTATCGCCGCCACTTGGCAGAAGTCTTTACAAAACGAGCGTTAAAGCAATTATTGTAATGGATGAGACGCCCCTATATCGAGCGTGTAGGGGCGTGTTGTTTCTATCTTTAAAGGAGGTAGGGTATGGATTCGATACAAACGGCTTTTCGAAAAGAAGGCTATATCGCCGAGCATTCATTAGCGATTACGATGCAACTGATGATGTCACTTGAAAAGCCACTCCTTATTGAAGGACCTGCTGGTGTCGGTAAAACAGAGCTTGCTAAAGTTCTCGCAACGATTCTTGATACGCAATTAATCCGCCTCCAATGTTATGAAGGCTTAGATACGGAAAATGCTCTTTATGAATGGAATTACTCAAAACAAATGCTTTATATCCGTATGAGTGAAAATAAGTCATATGAAAATTATAATATTTTTGATGAACAATTTTTGTTAAAAAGGCCATTGCTCAATGCTTTAATGGCAAAAGAGAAAGCACCCGTTTTACTCATTGATGAGATCGACCGTGCTGATGAAGCTTTCGAAGCTTTTCTCCTTGAAGTGTTAGGTGAATTTCAAGTGACGATTCCTGAGTTAGGAACGATTCAAGCGAAACATAAACCGCATGTCATTTTAACATCAAATCGAACACGTGAGTTAAGCGATGCTTTAAGACGTCGGTGTTTATATGAATGGATCGATTTTCCCAATATTGAAAAGGAAACAGAAATACTGCGTGCAAAGTTACCAGGCATCGAAAAACGGTTGGCGAAGCGTGTCGCAACTACGATGAAACGACTTCGAGAAATGCCTTTTTACAAACCACCAGGTGTTACAGAAAGTCTTGATTGGGCACGAGCGTTAGCTGAACTTGAAGAAGCACCTGTGACAGAGACACTTGGATGTATTGCGAAAAATCAAACGGACTGGCGCTTGCTTGCAGAAAACATACAAATTTTACGGGATATCGAATCATGAAGACAAAACAGTCTCTAATGACATCACGTCGGTTTGTTCAAGAGATTCTTCATTTTATACATTACTTACGCGCCAAAGGTTTTTCAATTACAACAGATGAGATGATTACGACGTTTCGTGCACTTGAGAGACTACAACTATCTGATGAAGGTGAAATTTTTTTCGGTTTGCGTACAATCCTCTGCTCAACACGCCTTGAACGTGATCAATTTGAGCAATTGTTTACAGCTTTTTTTCATGGTTTACAAAGTGAACGTGGCTTACAATCCATAGGTGATAGCAAGCGAGATAAAGGAGAAGAGCAAACAGAACAACAAACCGATGAAAAAGAAACATCGACATCAGAAGTACGGACTGCTGATGAAACATTATCAGAGAAAAGTGAGCAAATAATGGCAACTGAAGGGAAAGATGAGCACGAAGACGTATCTTTTCTCCAAGCGGTACGTCAAAGTCAAAGGGCAGCCAAACGAGCCGAAACCATCACGATATCGAAAGAAAACGACGGAGAAATGTTAAAAGCTGTTCGCTCATTTATTCGCTCTGTACAATTGAAACGAAGTCGGCGCTGGAAGCCACAGCATAATGGTAAACGTATCGACTTAAGGCGGACATTTAGAAGAAATATTAGTTTAGGTGGCTATGCGATTGATCCGGCAAAAATAGATAGACAGAAAACGAAAACACGTTTTATCTTATTATGTGATGGGAGTCGGTCAATGGCTTCGTACACACCTTTGTTTTTACAGTTCGCTTCTGCTTTACATCATGAGACAACACATATGGAACTTTTTTTATTTTCAACAGATGTAAAAAAGGTGACACATTTATTAGCTAAAGAAGATCCTTCACATATGCCGACATTGACAAACCTTGGGTCAGAATGGGGTGGAGGCACGCGTATCGGCCCGGCACTTGTCAAAGTGACTCAAGACAATCGGTTACAAATAATGTCAAAACATACCGTCTTTATGATTTTTAGCGACGGTTTAGAAAGTGGTGATTTAACAGCTCTAGACCAAGGGCTTTATACACTTAAGCAACATGTCAATCGGATCATTTGGCTGAATCCACTTTTAGGTAAAAAAGGATATCAGCCGATTGCAAGAGGTATGAAGCTTGCCCTTCAATATATAGACGTTTTCGCTGAAGCACATCATATAAAATCATTTCATAAATTAGCACAACATATGCATAAATATCCTTATGATCAAGATCATTTTCGCTTAGGAGGGGAATAGATTGAAGGAAAATCAAAAAATCGTTCAAGCGTTGGAAGAAGCTAGCCGAAAGGGAAAAAAGACAGCGCTTGCAACTGTCGTTCGTGTGACAGGTTCAGCTTACCGAAGTGAAGGGGCAAAAATGCTAATTGATGAAGACGGGAAAACAACAGGACTGATTTCAGGCGGTTGCCTAGAGCCGGATGTAGCGATTACCGCTCAACAAGTGATGGAAAAAGGCGAACCACTGCTAAAAGAGTACGACATGGATGAAGAAACTGTATGGGGATTAGGTTTAGGTTGTCCTGGCATCGTCCTTTTATATATTGAACTGATCACGGAGGTGGTGGCTGAGTGATGAAAAATCCTTTTACAATGTGGACTGATTGCGTAAAACATGAATATGCAGGCATGCTTGCAACAGTCCTTGAAGGTTCGGAAAATGTGGCGATGGGAAGTCGTATGTTTATGTCTAAGTATGGTGAAAAAGTCGGAAGCTTAGGGCATAAATCCCTCGATGATCAAGTCGTTCAGTTAGCAACAAAAAAGCTACAACAAATGGTGCCTGAATCGAAAACATACGAATTAAATGTTGAAACGAAGACGATCTCTGTCTTTGTTGATGTTCATGTGCCTGCACCTAATGTTTTTATTTTCGGCGCCGGCCATGATGCCATTCCAGTATCTAAATTCGCTCAGCAATGCGGCTTTCGTGTCACTGTTGTCGATCAGCGTGAAGCGTTCGCGAATGAAGAACGGTTCCCAGGTGCACGTATTATCATCGCCCGTTCAGAGCATTTAACAGAAAAAGTCCAGCTTGATGATCGGACATTAGTCGTCATTATGAACCATCACTTAGAAAAAGACCAAAACTGTTTACAGTTTGCGTTACAAGCAAACGCACCATATGTTGGACTCCTCGGTCCACGCAAAAGATGTAATCAATTGTTAAATGATTTGCAGGCGGAAGGTGTCGTTTTTTCTAAAGAAACGTTGTCTCGATTGTACAATCCTATCGGCCTAAATATTGGTGCAGAAGGTGCAGAGGAAATTGCTATTAGTATCGTTGCCGAATTAATTGCCTTTACAGAAGAAAAAAGTGGCGAATCTTTGCGCGAACAATATGATGATGTTCGCACTTATAAAATGGCAGAGTGATGATATTGAAGCAAACGTCTGCCTTAATTTTAGCAGCTGGAATGTCTCGTCGAATGGGGTTTACAAAACAACGGCTCGATTTAGCTGGCAAGACGTTGCTTGAGCACGTCATCGAGCGCATCATGCCTTTTTCTTTTACTGAAATTATCACCGTCATCGGCTATGAGGCGAAACAGATTAAACGAGAAACAACGAATATCGATCACCGATGTCGGTGGGTGTTTAATCCCGACTATGCGAAAGGGCAGAGCACTTCTTTTAAGAAAGGGATAGAAGCTGTTAAGACGGCACATGTAATGGTGTTTTTAGGGGATATGCCATTGATTAAGCAGGAAACGATAAGAACTATTTACGAGAACAGAAAAAAAGAGAAAAAGCCTTATGCTGTGCGACCCGTGTACTGTTCAATCCCTGGTCACCCGGTCTTATTTAGAAATATTTCTCACCTTGACTTCAGCACCTTGACAAACGACCAAGGTGCAAAGCGACTGATCAAACAAATGGATCATTATACAGAAATTCCCGTATTAGATGAAGGCTGTATTTTCGATATCGATACCCCAGAAGCTTATGAACAAGCAGTTTTAAAGTTAAAATAACTTTATGAGCGAGCGAAAGTGTTACATGAACGATCAGGCTGAGCACTTGATCGATCGAGAGCACCACATGAGCGATCAGGAATGCTGCATGAACGATCGAGATGAGCACTTAAGAGAGCATCTTAAACGTCATGTTTTTCATCCATTGCTATGAGGTGGTCTTTTTTTAGATCGATATTATATTTTAATTGTACTAAATCAGGTCGTGAGTAATGCCCGAGGAGGTCGAACATATTTTTAGCTGCTTTAATGTATGATCCATCCAATTCGGCGATGATAAGCGTTTCTTTGTCATAAACAGGTTCTACGACATAATTTCCGTAAGGATCTACGATAGAGCTTCCACCATTCGCCCAGTCCCAATTCGTTCGCTCTTTATATGGGAAGTCCGCTGGAACTTCATCTTCTAGTTGAATACCACACGCGCTAATGACGAAACATTGAGCTTCAAATGCATGTGCTCTAATGGCAGGTTCAATATCAGACGTATTATACGACTGTGGATTCTTTTTAAAATGATCTCCTACTTTCATATCAGTTGTAGGCATGTTACTCCACGTACCGGGCCATGTGGCGATATGAATTTCCTCTCCTTGAAAGGCCATTAATGCTCTAATTAAAATCATATGGTTTTCCCAACATATTAAGCCGCCGATGCGGCCAATATTTGTATCATATACTTTTAAATTGTCGCCACCATCGCCTTTTCCGTGGAACATTCTTTCTTGATTCGTAGGCATCACTTTACGGTGGTGTCCGTACATTTTTCCATGATTATCAAAATAAAGCATCGTATTATATAAAGTGCGTGAACCTACCTGATCATCTATTTCTGTACACCCGATAACTAAATGAATATTAGCATCCTTAGCTGCTTGCCCTAATAAATCTGTATCTTTAGAATGAACAAGGAGCGCTTCATCTTGAAATTTTACATGAGTCTCAAACCACTCCCCTGAAAGATCATTAGGGCCTTGTTGCCAATACGGATAGGCAGGAATAAACGATTCGGGAAAAACTACAAGGCTAGCACCTTTTTTACTAGCTTGCTGAATGTATTCGATAGCTTTCTTTATCGTTTCACGTTTATTTAAAAAAACCGGAGATACTTGAGCTATAGCAACTTTTATATTGTTTTTACCAGCAAAAACATCTTTGCTCATTTTATCACTCCTATACTTATTTAGTAGATACTAAGCGGCTTTTTGTTGGCTTTTTTGTTTGTTAGCATCTTTTCTTAAATATTGATTAATCGGTTTAATTAAACTTAAAAGATAATAAGTCATGCCACTGATGATAACTGCAAAGCCTGTAGCTGTTGTAAAAAGGAAGATGTTAGACCTTGGCAAAGATTGAATTGGATCATAAACGTAAATGTAACCAATTACACCTAATGTAAAGGCAAAAATTGCTGGTATATTAAAGCCTTTCGTATATGCATAAGCATTTTCATCTTCTACCTGATACAGTGAACGGAAAGAAAATCGCTGCTTTCTAATGATATAAAAATCTACTAAAATAAGGGATACAGCTGGACCACAAACAGCACCGACGACAGATAGAAAGATATTATAGTAGTCCCAAATACCGCCCCAAAAAATTAGCATAAAGCACCAAAAGGACCAAAAGATCGCTACTTTATTGAAACTCCATTCCGGTTTAATCACTTTTGTACTAACGGTCATACTGTAAACGGCAACGGCTTGTGTCGTAATATTTGCAATGCCGATAAAAATAAGCGATAATAAACCGAATAAAGGTCCACCTAATTGTATAAGCCAATCAGTTGGGTCATTAGAATGAACCCCTGATCCTGCAAGCATGGCGAGTGATGTTAAGGCACCGAAACAGATAAAAACTGCCATCAACCCGGAAAATCCACTAAGATGTCCCCAATAACTAGCTCGTTCAGTTTTAACAAGTCTTGCAAAAACACCAAGGGCAACAAACCAAGCGAAAATAAATGCAATATTCCACTCAGTAACAACCATGTAACTTTCCCAAAAACTTGAATACGTATCAGTTTGCGGCGGTTTTACAGCATGAAGAGCTGAGGGTGAAAATTTAATAAAAACCGAGGCTACAATAATTACACCGACCATAATTAGGCTTGGCACCATAATCCGCGTCGCTTTTTTAACCGCAATCGGTCCTCTTAAAGCGATAATGCCACCAAATATAATACAAGTACTCGCAATCCATGGACTCCAACTTGAGGACAAAGGAATTCCGGAAGCTGCAAAAATTTTCATAATAGAACTAGCATAAACTTTAGCATTTAGTGCGGGATAACCGAATTGAGCGGCAATCATAAAAATTGCAAAAATCATAACACCGGTATATCCAAAAACGGCTCTTTGATAAATCCAAATATCAATTCCATGTCTCGTCGAAATGATTACGAGGAAATACATCATTAAGCCGACTAATATCATGCTAAAGATCGTATTTGTAATAGCTGGTTTTAAACCGATAATTTTGGCAATTTGCGCACCATGAACATAACACCAAGTAGCAATCGCCCATGCACCTGTCGCAAGAAAAACATCCCAAAAACTGTAAACTCTCTCTTGACGTAGCATCGGAATTACACCGTAATAAACTTCATTATCTGTTTTATTTAATGCATGCTTACTAATGATAATTCCTCTCCTTACTGATCATTTTTTCAATATAAGCCCCATATCAAACCAAAAATACATATAATGAAAACAATTAAGATACCCGCAAAATCAACTTTAGTTAATGGCGGACCGTGATCATAGGAAGCATTTTCAATAACCTGAATCCGCTTTATAATTTCTCGATCCAATTGTTTTTTAAAATTTGTCTGCTTGTTCATATTGAATCCCCCCTCATGATGGGAAAATGCTTATTATAATAAAATGATATGTAATCATACGATAGATCTCAAACAGACGTTAGCATATCAATTCCGAGATAACTGAAACAATTAAGAGTATATTTTACTATATTGAGAGATATGGCATAAATGGCGACATTATCAAAGATTATGAAGCTTTTTTAAATTTATAAGGAAAAAGTAGGAGGGAGACATTTATTGCCAGGACGGTATGATCGATCGGGAGTTGCTTATAATCGATCGAGAAATGCTCTTGAACGATCGAGGATGCTGTATGAGCGATTGAGGTGAGCATTTGACCAATCGGAAACTGCTCTTGAACGATCTAATCACCTTCAAATGAAAAAAGACGACCGGAAAATGGTCGTCTTTTATATTTCTTGTTTTTCTTTCTCTTCTTGTTCAATAACCGCGAGTCTACGTTCGATTTCTTCTTTGGTTAATCCATGTTCTTTCACGTATAAGTTGCGTGGGCTTACGCGGCATTCATGTGAGCAACTTCGTAAATATTTATGTTCATTTTCCTCAGAACATAAAATTTGCCGGTTGCATTCAGGGTTGGCACAGTTGACGTAACGTTCGCAAGGCTTGCCGTCAAACCAGTCACGGCCGACGACTGTATGCTCTTCTGCGCGATTGATCGGAACGGAGATGCGCTCATCAAACACATAACACATGCCGTCCCATAATTTCCCTTTAACCTCCGGATCTTTTCCGTATGTGATAATACCTCCGTGAAGCTGGTTAACGTTATCAAATCCTTCTCTTTTAAGCCAACCGGAAAACTTTTCACAGCGAATACCACCCGTGCAATACGTTAAGATGCGCTTGCCTTCAAGTAACTCTTTGTTTTCCTTAATCCAACCCGGCAATTCACGAAATGTCTTAATGTCTGGACGAATTGCACCGCGGAAATGGCCAAGATCATATTCATAATCATTACGCGCGTCAAGAATAACCGTATCTTCATCTTGCATCGCTTCGTAAAATTCTTTTGGTGATAAATAATTACCCGTTAACTCCCTAGGGTCAATATCTTCTTCTAAACGGAGTGTTACGAGTTCAGGTCTTGATCTGACATGCATTTTTTTAAACGCATGTCCGTCATGTAAGTCAACTTTAAAGTCTATACCAGCAAACAGTGGATCGTTACGCATCGCTTCCATATACTTGTTCGTATTCTCGATCGTTCCTGACACGGTACCGTTAATTCCTTCATGGGCGATGTGCACACGTCCTTTTAACTCTAAGTCATTACAAAACTGTAAATGTTCTTCTGCTAATGTGTCTGGATCTTCAATGTCAACATACTTGTAGTAAAGTAAAACTTGATGTGTCTTTTCGTTTGTCATTTTAACCACCTATCCTTCATATTTGCAAGATATTAATGGATGGTGTTTCCAAGGTTTACACTCTTGCAATAGTTATTATATCAAATATAAAAAAGTCATTGCAATGTAAAATGATTCCGCTTAAACAACTTTTAAGAAAAATTTTTAAGAAAAAGCCTAAACATTTTCGCTCCCACGTCGATAGAAGAAGTAGAGCATGAAATGTCATGATACATTCATGCAAATGAAGCAGACAAAGGGATGTGTCTGTGACAAATAAAACATGGAGGTAGAATGAATTATGATTATTAATCACAACATTTCAGCGTTAAATACGCATAGACAGCTGAATGCAAACAACAATGCTGTCCAGGATTCACTGGAGAAATTATCATCTGGACTTAAAATTAACAAAGCTGGCGATGATGCCGCAGGTTTATCTATTTCTGAGAAAATGCGTGGTCAAATCCGCGGACTTGAGATGGCAGAGAAAAACGCAGAAGACGGAATTTCTCTCATTCAAACAGCAGAAGGTGCGCTTAATGAGACACATGAAATTTTACAAAGAATGCGTGAACTCGCGGTTCAATCTGCAAATGATACTAACGCAGAGGAAGACCGTGAGGCTCTTCAAGCAGAAGTGGAAGAACTCATAGAAGAAGTTGACAGAATTGCAAATGAAACAGAATTTAACACGAAAGAACTTCTTCAAGGTGGCGAGGGAGATGAATTAGAACTCACATTCCATATCGGAGCGAACGAAGGTCAAAATATGACGCTAAAGGTTGACGCCATGGGTAAAGAGGCGTTAGGAATAAGTGAAGTAGACATTAGTGAGCAAGAAGATGCTGATGAAGCTATTGAGACTATACAAGGCGCTATCGATCAAGTATCAGAAGCAAGATCTAATCTCGGTGCGGTACAAAATCGTCTCGAGCATACAATTAATAACTTAGGGGCATCACAAGAAAACTTAACGGCTGCTGAATCACGTATTCGTGATACAGATATGGCGAAAGAAATGATGGAGTTTACGAAAAACAACATTCTCACCCAGTCGTCACAAGCGATGCTCGCTCAAGCGAACCAAACACCCCAGGGGGTTCTACAATTACTACAGTAATGAGCATGTCTTTTGATGAAGAGACTCTAGTTTTAATTAGGGTCTCTTTTTTTATAAAACCTCTATGCATTCATTAAAAAAGAGACTCTGTCAGCTAAGAGTCTCTTGATATGGATTAGAGTTTTTTGACGTATGTTGTTTTGCTAAGTAAATAGCATAAGGAATAACATATCTTGCAACATCAAATTCATAGTTTAAAACACCTGGTTTATTAACATTCACTTCAATTAAATACGGATTTTGTTGTTCGTTTAATGCTAAATCTAATGCTAATTCATGGAAGCGATGTGTATAAAGCTTAGCAAACGTTTTAGTGATCCGATGTGAGACGGACGTTATTTTCTTTTCAATAGTTTCGACGTATTTTTCACCAAAATTTCTTTTAAGAAAAGCTGATAAATGATGACTAACATACCCTCCATGTCTTTGAACGAGCATGATTGCTCGATTCACACCAACCCTCGGATATATATGTGCAATCTTCCATTTTCCATTGCCATCTTTCATCATATGAACGCGCAGATCAAAAGGATGATTGTCGATGGTGCGCGTGTTAATATATTGTTGTACAATCCAAGTTCCTGAATTTATAAGTTGATTGAGATATTTTCTAAGCGCAATGTCACTATATGTCGCTTCAGCATCTTTTTGAACGACGAGATAATTGTCGTCACTCAATTTTTCGATATGATGAACACCTTTAGCAAATGAACTTACTGATGGTTTAATAATAATTGAATGATATTTACGTATATATTGAAAGATATCATAAGTTTTTGAAACTGCTTGATAAGGAATAATAACGTCATTTAATTGTCCAGTAGCTTTTAGTTGATCGTAAACTTCTAATTTGCTGATAGAAATGCCGTCAAATTCATTTGTAAAGGGAATGCCATTTAGTTCTTCATAAATGTGGTGGAAACCTTTGACTCTCCGTAAACGAAGTCTGTCATAAATGACTTCAGGATATTCTACGATTTTCTCAACCCATGTTCCATCTTCGAAAAATTGCCCTTTTATTAGCATAGCATCAAAGTCTATATCTTTTGGGGTAAAAGTGAAAAATTGCACATTTTCGTAATGGGCTACATAGGCACAAGCTAATGCTAATCGATCATCGTCATTTTTACCTTTTAACATGCCGATACGATGACGATGATCAATAGACGCTACAGGTAAATCGCTCGTATTAGCGTCGAATTGTCCTTCTGTTTTTTCAAACGGACTATGTTTCACAATTCCCTGCTCAGCAATATACTTTGCATAACCTATTGTATGGATGGCTCTTCTATGCTCATGAAAAGTTGCACCGGGATCGTTGTTTGCTTCATGTAACCAAAACCTGCCTGTTTGATCAATTGCTATATCTAACCCGACGTCATTTAATGAAAAATGGTAAATACGATCAAGATATGTGGTTAAATCATAAGAGAGTTTTTCTAATTGCTCATAATAAAGGCGTCCTTTTAATTCACCAAACTCTTTGCTGAGAAATGTTTTTAAATCTTCCGTTCGTCCGCCGCGGCTAATGTTACTTAAAATACTTTTGTTGCTTCCAATACGTGGATAAATTTTTGTAATTACCCAGGAACCTTCGCGATTTTTTTGCATGTGTGAGCGAATATCAAAAGGTTCATCGTATTTAGTCCGACATTTGATGTAACGTTGAATCATATAACTATACTTTCTCGCGAGAACTGTTGCTTTTAACCATTGTTGAAAGGCTTCGTTATGGAATATTTTTTTCTGTTGATGTTCGTAAACGATAAATCGTGTACCTTTTTGTTTAACAAAATAAATATGCGCCCCTTGTGCTCCTAAAATAGGTTTTAAGACAGCTGTTTTTTCCTTCTTTAAAAAGTTAAAGACGATTTTTTCATCAGTAATCATTCGAAAAGGTACGAGTAAATGGGCGAACCGTTTATGTTTGACAATTGTTTTAGGTAAAGCAAATTTATTACCGACACCGAAGTTTGTAAAAGGAATGAGTCTTCTCAGTTTTCGTTCGGTAATCGATTGTTGATGTTTGGAAGCTACTTCAAAGTTGTGAATAACATCTGGAAAGGGTGTTGTGATTTTTTTCCATTCGTTATTTTCATAAACATCTGCCTGAATTTTTTTATGTTCGAAGTCGACGTCTTCGGCAGAGAAAAATAAAAGTCGTGCTTGTTGTCTGTCACCTTCTACTGTTAGTGCTTCAATTTTTTGTCTTGGATATGCTTTGATGGGATTGATTGAATCAAGATAAAAACCGATCGTTGTTTTCTTCTGTTCGGACGGTTCATCTGCGAATGACTGATTTAACTTTTTTAAATGAGGCATTAAGGAAAACTGAACAATTTCCGTTATTTTTAAGTCATTTTTTTCTTCGAGCTGTTTGGCGATTAATTTTAAGCTTTTTTCGATGTTTCCTAAAAGATTTTCGATACCTGTTAGATGGTGATTATGTAGATGCAAAGTTTTATAAATTGCTTCAAACCCTTCTACAATAGAGCTAAAGAGATGAATGCTTTGAACGTATTCTCTGTTACGAATATATGTGATGAAATGTTCTGTCGCTTCAATTAACGTATCCGAAATGTTTTTTAATTGCTTAAGTTGCGTGTCCTTTAATGTGTTCGTAGACATTTAAGTCTCCCCTTAAATAGATAGTAGCATATCTTATATCGGTTTTTATGATTGTATTATTAATATAAATTACGTCACAAATTTATATCATTAATTGTTCACTCAAGAAAAAACGCACAACTATAAATATTGTGCGCGAATTAAACGTTAAGAAATGATCATCACTTGTTCATGTTTTTAAACGTTACCCTCACGAACGTTTTGAAACACGTTGATGATAAATATAATAATTGATAAGGCCAATGCTAAACCGCCGAGCCATACACAAATATGAATAACGGCTAGTGGTGCACCGACGACGGGTTGAATAATAAGCATGCCGATGAGTAATATGGGTAATCCGATGTTATAAAGCCAGAAATGAGCTTTGCCTAATGCGCTATTGCCTGCCTTTGGATAAACAGAATAAATGACGCCAATCGCCACCGTTGTCAGCCACCCGACGACGTTAATATGCGCGTGGGTCGCTGCCCACTGTAGGGCAACCGTTGCATGCATGTAAAGGCCAAATGCAACGCCAAGCAAAAAATAAAGAGTTGAAATTTTAATCCATTTTGCCCCCATTTTCAAATTCCCCCCTTTTTTGAATAAAGGTAATCTTTACATCCATTTTTATTGACAAAACGCCGTTTATATGAAACGTTAAGGGGAATATTCTTTTAGGTTTAAGGTTTATTTTCCATAATACAACTTTTTCAAGTTAACATTGTATTAAAACTAACTGATATTTTAATCACATTACTTATACTTGGAAAAAATACAAATGAGCAATTATTTCACATTCAATAAATAAAGGTTTTAGCCGATATACATATGACAGCCTTTAAATGTGCAGAAAGGAGGGTGACATTGGATATTGCCACTTTATCAACGGCTATGAAGCAAAGTCAGGTTCAACAACAAGCAGACTTATCAGTGATGAAATCAGCCCTTCAAACGGCCGAAACAAATGCTGATCAATTGATTGATATGATGCACGATTCTACACCACATCCTTATTTAGGGAACAATGTAGATATAAAAGGTTAATACGAGAAATAATTCATGTTAAAAAAAGATGGGACGTCCCATCTTTTTTATTTTCACGTATATAGTTATAAGCTTGTTTGCAAGTCATTTTTTAACGTTTCATTCGTAGCAAATCCATTTTCCTCGTAATCATTTAATCACTTTTTCACGTTTTGTTCGGTTTCGTTCATCCGCTCGGCTTGCTTCTCTGTCGGTGACGTCACTGCTTGTAAAGCACTTTGCCGAATGTCGTTTACACCTGTCCCTGCCTTATAGACTGATTTTCCAGTGATGATCGTTAAACGTTTAATTTCTTCAAAATGGTCGTGAAGTAAACTCATTTTTTCACTAATTTTTTCAGTTGACTTCGTTTCGCGATCTGTAATTTGCGCAATTGTATTAATCGACTGATTCACTTCATCGATATGTTCCCTAATCGTGTCTATCGCTTTCATTGAAACATTTGTTTGTTCGATGTGTTCATTTAAATTTTTAGAAAAGGTTTCAATGGATGTGTTAACTTTTGTTGATTCTCGTTTAAATTCATTCATTTCTTCTGTAATATTTTCGACTGACACTTTCGTTTGTTCAGCAAGTTTTCGCACTTCATCAGCGACAACAGCAAATCCAGCACCGCTTTCTTCCGCCCGTGCTGCTTCTATAGATGCATTTAAGGTAAGAAGATTCGTGTCATCGGCAATATTTTTAATTAAATCAACGACTTCAGAGACGTTATTCACTTTATGCGTCAATGTTTCAAAGTTATCTTTTGATTGCTGGAATTCTTCAATCATCGTTAAAAATCCAGTCAGTGATGATTCTACAATATCTTTACTTTCATTCGCTTGCTCAACCATTAATGTTGTAAGTTTTGAGGCATCATTTGCACTTGATGTGATGTCTTCTACGGATTGATTTAATTGTTTGGCGCTTTCGTTGACATCTTCTGCTTCTTTATTCGTTTGTTCAACGACATCTAGCAAACTGCCAACTTCATTGATGTTTGTAATTTCATCCATCGCTTCGCTGACATTTTCAATGAGTTGAAAATCGTTCGCTTGCTTATAAGCTTTTAATACGATAATGGTATTAAATGTAATAATGCGATTAAGAGCGACTAAAATATTGCTTAATGTTTCGGGTTGGGATGAAATTTTACTGGCAATATGAGGAAGCAAATATTCATACACTCGTATGTATGAGCCAATAAACCATTCTCCTGTCAGTTGAATGCGACTATGTATATTGCCAATCTTTATTCGATATTACATATAATTCTCGTCTAACTTAGGTTTCGTTAATTGTTTAAAGTAGTTCGTAATGGCTGTTACATATCGTTCATACATTGTATATGTATTAAATATATCTTTGATTTTCGGAATATCCATAATCATACAGTAGTGGCGATTTGCAATTGTATGGGCATGTTCTTCCATAATGTCGTCGATCATGTGTAAATATTTAATATCTTTCTTAGTAAGCTGAACGGGCTTTATAATATCGTGGATATCTTCCGGCAGTGCACTAATCACTGAATCCTTATTAGTAAAATTTCGAATTTTAATATGGTTATTTTTCCTTAGAAAGGATAGCATATACACCCTTCCATTTATTGACTACTTTAATTTTAGGATAGCATAAATAAATGGTAAAAGCCTTTGTGCAGGACTTTAGACTCAGGATAAAACATTTAGCGATAAGATTATAAAGTTAAAATGCTCAAAAGCCGGAAACCCCGGCTTTTTTAATATTTTATATTATTTAGCTGATGTATGTTCTTTGTTCCATGCGACCATACCGCCTTCAAGCAATGTGACATTGTAGCCTTTTTCTTCTAAAATCCTTGCACAACGTGTGGCTGAATTGCCTGTTGTACACGTAACAATGACTTCCTTGTCTTTAGGAAATGGTAGTTTAAAGTCTGTATCTGTTTCCTCTAACGCAAAAATATTATTCTTGTGAACGTTTATATTTTCAGCGTTCTCATGTTTTAAATGGCCTATTTGGAATTTTTCTTTTGAGCGCACGTCTAAGATCGTCATTTTTTTATGATTTAATTTTTCCTTCAGTTGTGTTGGCGTTATTTTTTTCATATGAAACACCTCTTTGTTTATTTTTCATTGATTGTATGGGTAGTATTATCGATTTATTAGCTATCGTCAAGAGATGATTTGTTTATTGTTAAACTTTATAAAATATTTCATAATAATAAGTATAAATAATGCTTTATAAGGAGAGGTGACATGGAACTTAGACAACTGGAGTACTTTATGGCTGTTTGTGAAGAATTGCATTTTACAAAGGCAGCTGAGAAGCTTAACATTGCTCAGCCAACGTTAAGTCAACAAATTAAAAGTTTAGAAGATTATGTAGGTCTTCCGCTATTTGATCGTATAGGGAAAACAATCGCATTAACCGAGGCAGGCAAAATATTGCTAAGTCATTGTCAACGAGTATTTTTTGAATTAGAGCAGGCAAAAGCAGCCATTAGCGATTTAAATGGTCTTGAAAGAGGCGTGTTAAATGTCGGTTCGTTGTTTACGTGTATGAATTATTTACTGTCACCAGCTATTTTAACATATAAACATTTATATCCGAATATTAAATTGTCTGTTTTAGGTTTGCGAACAGATCAAATGATAGAGAAATTGCTAGGAAATAAACTAGATTTAGGAATTGGTTATCTTCCTACTGAACACGAAGATTTAGTATACGTACCACTACTAATCGAGAAACTCGCGTTAGTCGTCTCATGTAACCATTCGCTCGCTCAATTAGAGGAAGTTGACTTGCGTGTGTTACAAGATATTTCAATGATTTTACTTCCGAAAAGCTATTATTTAAGACAGTTGATCGAACAATATTGTAAACAGCTTCAAATAACCCTTCAGCCGCTCATGCAAATGACTCCATTAGAATCGTTACTCCAAATGGTTTCGGAAAATATTGGTGCAACTATTTTGCCAACACCTTACATTGATACATTAAAGAATTCCCAGCTAGTTAAGATTAGACTTCTTAAACCGACACCCGAGAAAGAAATTGGCTTTATTTACCGCAAAAATAAATTTATGTGTACAGCGACAAAGTCTTTTATCGATCAAGTGAAAGTAGCGAGCAAACGGATTCAGTCAGAGGACATTCAAGTCGTTTAAGGAGCAAACGAGAAACGAGTGAATCATAGGTATAGCCTATTAAATTGATAGAAAATTTATAATTGATAAATGATTGTAACCATTTTACACTTAAGATAGATTACAATTTGAAGGGGGTAGAGCAATTGAAAAAAGCAACATTTTATCATGCCGGTTGTCCTGTTTGTGTTGATGCTGAGAAGATGATGTTAGATCATTTAGACACATCAAAAGTAGATTTAGAAATTGTTCACTTTGGTGAGGAGTCAGCAAGAATTAGTGAAGCGGAAAATGCCGGTGTCGAATCAGTACCTGCGTTAGTTCTAGACGGACAAGTGTATCACATTAATTATGGAGCAAGTATGGAAGAAGTTAAAAGCGGATAAAGCATATATGAGCGAAAGGTTAATTTGTTCCCCTTTCGCTCATTTATTTTTTTAAATATTGGTTGGAGATAGGAACGGGCTACTTAAACATTTAATAGCTTATATTCACCTATGCCGAATAAACCTTTCGTATAATCTAATTTTACACGATTGAAATAAGGTGATTGGCTTTTATCGATCACAAAATGAATGCCATCAATTTCTGTTATGACGTCATTTTCATTCGTTGACTCTACCAGAGCCAATTGTAATCTTGGACCACCTCATCCAAGCCCCATATACAGACGGATGTATGGTTCTTTCGTATCTGTTTTCATATCCTGAAGTTCCTCTTTGATTTGTTGAATAGCTGCCTCTGTCGCTTGAATCAATAGGACACACCCTCCCTTTAAAATCATGTTACAACTTAAACAACATAGATATGACAATAATGACTCCTACCAGGAGCCATACATAAACCCCAGGTCATATCGGTGGTTTTACCTTTTTCTTTGGGGTTTGATCATTGAGGCCTCAACCTTTACGCTGGCAATCTTTCATAATATTCCTCCTTTATGTATGCTAGCCCCATAATCTTCTCGTAATATACCCATAGGCCTATTGGTATTATACCTTTGCTAAAAATTGAGGTCAAATATACTTGACGTATTTTTCTAAAATTTTTGTTTTATAAAGTTTTTATGATGATCATTTAACGTATATCGTTTGCTCTTTTCGTTCAATCACCTCGCCAATGACCGTTACTTCGTTAGCGACTCGTTTGACATGCGTCATAAACTTTTGAACATCTTCTTCTGGTAAACTAATGAGTAGTCCGCCAGATGTCATCGGATCACATAAAATAAGTTTTTCAACATGTGAGATTGTTTCACTAAATGAAATAGCGTCTTTAAGCCATTTATAGTTTGCCTGAGCGCCTGCTGGAAAAGTGTTTTCGTTAGCCAATTTTTTCGTACCACGAAGGAGTGGCACATTTTTTTGTTCAATCGTAAAACTAACGTTGCTTCCATGTGCCATTTCATATGCGTGACCGAGCAATCCAAATCCAGTGACATCCGTTACGGCATGTGGATGAACATTTCTCAAACATTCGGCAGCATATTTGTTCAACGTCGTTAAAAAGTGAGTCATTTGCTCATTTTCATCAGCTGTTAGTTGTCCTCGTTTTAATGCAGTCGTTAAAATACCCGCGCCAATCGGTTTCGTAAGGATGAGCACATCTCCAGGTTTAGCCCCTATATTTTTATAAAATTTATCCGGATGAACAATACCTGTTACAGAGAGGCCAAATTTCGGCTCCTCATCATCGATTGAATGACCGCCTACGATTTGTGCATCGGCTTCATTTACTTTATCGCGAGCACCTTGTAATATATTTGCTAATATTTCATGTTTAAGTTTTTCGATTGGATAGGCAACGATATTTAACGCCGTCTTTGGTTCGCCACCCATCGCATATATATCACTAAGTGCATTTGCTGCAGCTATTTGGCCAAATTTGTAAGGATCGTCAACAATCGGGGTAAAAAAGTCTAAAGACTGAATGAGAGCGATGTCATCTGTCAGCTTATAAACACTACCGTCATCGGTGTTATCGATGCCAACGAGTAGATTCGGATCATGGCTTTCTGCCGGTAAAAAGCGCAAAACTTGCGCTAGGTCTTCAGGACCGATTTTGCATCCTCATCCAGCTTTGGAAGAAAGTGTCGTTAACTTAACTTGATCGAACATTTTATACCCCCCTTTGTATATTAAAATAAATATGTCATAATAAAAGTATAAAACGTTCATCCGTAAAATGCGAACAAACAATTTATATAGGCGGTGAAATCATGAAACATTTACGCCATTTACCGGCTGTTCATCAATTAAAAAAACATCAACGTTTCGTGCAAATCATAGAGACGCAAAAGATTTCCGAAGATCAACTAACGGTGTGGCTTAGTCAATCAATTGATCACATTCGCGAACGAATTTTAAGCGGTGACTTTCATGACGACACACCAAGCCGCAAGATGCTTACAAAACTTATTTTTGCCGAATTTGAACAATTCATTGATCAATTTTTAAAAAATCGTTTAACAAAGGTTATTAATGCAACAGGAATCATTCTTCATACAAATTTAGGACGTGCACGGCTTAGTAAACGCGCTATCAAACAAATGACAGATGTAGCGACGCATTATTCAACGCTTGAATACAATTTAGAAGATGGAAGACGCGGCTCAAGACATGATATCGTAGAAAACTACTTACAACAATTAACTGGGGCAGAAGCAGCCATCGTCGTTAATAATAATGCTGCTGCTGTTTATTTCATTTTAAAAGCGATCGCAGAAGCAAAAGAAGTGATCGTCTCACGTGGTGAGCTCGTTGAAATTGGAGGGTCATTTCGGATATCTGACATTATGGAAGAAAGCGGTGCTCGTTTAGTTGGTGTTGGAACGACGAATAAAACTCATCTTGTCGATTATGAGCGCGCCATTACCGATCGGACAGGATTGTTTTTAAAGGTACATCAAAGTAATTTTAAAATGATCGGTTTTACTGAAGCTGTTAATACTGATGATTTAATATCAATTGCCAAAAAACATCATATTCCGATTTATGAAGACCTTGGCAGTGGGACGTTATTTGATTTTAAAACTGAAAATATCGGCAAAGAACCAACGGTAGCGGAGAAAGTAAACGCTGGAGTTGATTTAATTTCTTTTAGTGGCGATAAATTGCTTGGTGGACCACAAGCCGGCATAATCGTTGGTAAGAAGGAGTTTATCGACAAACTTAAACATCATCAATTAGCTAGGGTTTTGCGTGTTGATAAGTTTACCTTAGCAAGCCTTGAGGCAACGTTAAAGGCGTATATAAGCGGACAAGCGATAAATGAAATACCAACGATTCGCGACATGTTAACATCAGCTGAGACAGTGCTTAAACGAGCGCAAACATTTATTGAAAAAGTCTCAAACAATGTATCAGGATTGCAAGTTGATATTCAGCCGGATGTATCAAAAGTAGGTGGCGGTACGATGCCAGATGTTAATCTCTCAACTTATGTCGTTCGTATAAAACATAATGATTATTCAAGTGAAGCATTAGCTGAGCGTCTGCGGTCTTTTAAAACACCTATCATTACAAGGGTGAAAGATGATGCATTGTTACTTGATTTTAGAACGGTAAGTGATGAGGAATTATATACGATTTTCGAGGCGTTTTTACAAATACAACAAAAGGATTTATAAAAAAATTGGCGGGACCGTGTGGGAATCGAACCCACCGAAGGCGACACGCGCCTCCCATATGGTTTTGAAGACCATGGAGAACACCAGTTTCTCATCCGATCCCGTCTTTTCATCGGTAATATGAGTCTTTATACTTCATATTATATACCTACATGGGTTTATAAGGCAAGGTAAAAATTTTGATAGTTAGGTCGGTGAAACGTATTGAAACAATCTTTTACCATCGGTATGGCAGGCCATATTGATCACGGTAAAACGACATTAACACAAGCGTTAACAGGCGTAGACACGGATCGATTAAAGGCAGAAAAAGAAAGGCATATTTCCATTGAGCCTGGCTTTGCCCCTTTAGTTCAAGATGAACAAATGGAAGCATCGATTATCGATGTTCCGGGTCATGAACGATTTATACGACAAATGATTGCCGGTGTTGCCGGTATTGATATCGTCGTATTAGTCATTGCTGGTGATGAAGGAATCATGCCACAAACGAAAGAACATGTAGATATTTTATCGTTGCTCGGTATTAAACACGGGTTTATCGTCATTACGAAAGTAGATGAGACAGATGATGACTTATTAGATATTATTGCCGATGATTTAAACGATTATATGAAACATACCTTTTTAGCCGATGCCCCTATTTATTTTGTCGATAGTGTATCTCAAAAGGGTATTTCTGAACTAAAGCTAGCTTTAAAGGAAAAGTTGCAAACGATGACGAAAGATCATAAACAAGCACCCTTTCGTTTGCCGATCGATCAAGTGTTTACAGTCAAAGGGCAAGGAGTCGTCGTTCGCGGGACGATATTTAACGGTGAGGTAAGTGAGGGCGACCATTTAACATTGTTACCATCTGGGGAAAACGTTCGTATTAAACAAATTCAACGGCATCATGAACGAAAAGAGACTGCTTTTTTAGGGCAGCGCGCAGCTTTAAATCTCGGTGGCGTCGATTATAACGATATTTCCCGAGGTGATGTTTTAGTTGCAAGTGATTTTTATACGGCTTCTAAACGTATAGATGTCGTCTTTTACCCACTTCAACATATCAAACATCCGATTAAACAAAGACAACCTATCAAATTTCATATTGGCACGTCAGAAGTGATGGGAAAAATTATTTTTTTCGATCGAAATGAAGTAGATATGTCTTATAATGAGCCTATTCTTTGTCAAATTCAATTAGAGGAAAAAGTCGTTGCAACAAGAGGAGATCGGTTTATATTGCGAAGGCCGACACCGGTTGAGACGATTGGAGGAGGCTGGGTGATCGATCCACAAGCGACAAAACATCGATTTAGCCAGGAAACAATAGATGCGTTAATAGTTAAAAAGGAAGGAACGGTGAAAGATCGTGTATTGGCGTTATTTAAAGAAGCGTCCGTTTTAACAGATAAAGACATTATGAAAGGTGCCTCAATTACAATCGATGAATTTAAGCAAAACAAAAACTATTTACTTGAAATAGAGAAGGGGAAATTTACACACTGTTCTGTCATTGACCGTGTAAAAAAGGATATTTTAAATGTGCTTGATTCTTACCATAACCGTTATTCTATGCGTCAAGGCATGAATAAAGCTGTAATTCATTCAACATTAAACAAACCAGATTCCATTATTGATTATGTCATTCAAGTATTACATGAACAGCGATATATTAAAGTAGTTGATCAATACATTGCTCTTGACTATTTTAAACCATCGCTTCCGCCTACATGGAAAACTGAACTTAAGCAAATTGAATCGATGCTACGACAGCAAGGGATGGAAGTTGAAAAATGGCATGATTTATTACAACCGTATGATATACCGTCTCATATCGAAAAGGATTTTTACAACTTTTTACTGGAGGAGAAAAAAGCGTTTATCTTCGATGAGAACCGACTAATTTCCAGTGAAGCTGTAGAACGTGCACAGCAAGTGTTAGCTGAAGGTACACAATATGAAGATTTTAGTTTGCAAACGGCAAGAAATATTTTACAATTAACGCGAAAAAATTTAATCCCTATGTTGGAGTTGTTAGACAGATTAGGGTATACGAGACGAGTTGATAACATTCGACAATGGATCAAACGTTCTTAAAGTAAAATGGATTAATGATTGTGTGTTTCTGTATCTTTTAGTAATATGTACTTATTTCACATATGAGTAAATAGAGGTGGGCGTATGGGAGTTAATAATGATCGATATGAAAGTGATTTTTTAGGCATGAAAAAAATACCAAACAATGCTTATTATGGTGTGCAAACGATGCGCGCTTTGGAAAATTTTCCGATTACAGGAAATACAATTGACCGTCATTTAATTATAGCTTTAGCAATGGTTAAGAAGTCAGCAGCACAGGCTAATCGAGATATTGGTCACTTAAATGAGGCGGTTGCAGAAGCAATTATTCAAGCTTGTGAAGATATTATAGATGGTCGATTACACGATCAGTTTATCGTTGATCCTGTTCAAGGTGGGGCGGGAACATCTAGCAACATGAATGCGAATGAAGTGATCGCTAACCGTGCACTAGAAATATTAGGTGAGGAAAAGGGAAATTATACAGTTATCAGCCCAGTGACACATGTAAACATGTCGCAATCAACGAACGACGTATTTCCAACCGCAAGTCATATAGCTGTTTTAATGATGTTAAAGAAACTACAATTAGCTATGGACAGGCTTGATGATGCTTTCCAACAGAAGGTTGAAGAGTTTTTTCCTATATTAAAAATAGGGCGAACACACCTTCAAGATGCTGTTCCGATTCGACTCGGACAGGAATTTGAAGCATATAGTTACGCGCTAAAACGAGATATCAGACGCATTCAAGTAGCAAGTAAAGACTTAATGTTCGTGAATATGGGTGCAACAGCTGTCGGTACTGGTTTAAATGCTGATCCTATATATATCGAAAAGGTTATCGTCTATTTAAGAAAAAATAGTCATCTACCTCTTGAGCGAGCAGAGCATCTCGTTGATGCGACACAAAATACAGATGTTTATACATCATTATCATCTGCACTTAAAGTTTGTATGTTAAATTTATCAAAGGTAGCTAATGATCTACGATTGATGGCATCAGGCCCGAAAGTCGGATTTAATGAACTGAAATTACCTGAAAGACAACCAGGATCTTCGATTATGCCAGGAAAAGTAAATCCAGTTATGGCTGAAGTTGTCAATCAAGTAGCCTTTCAAGTAAGCGGTAATGATCATACGATTTGTCTTGCATCAGAGGCTGGTCAATTTGAATTAAACGTTATGGAGCCTGTATTAGTGTACCATTTAATGGATTCGATTAAAGTGATGACAAATGTCCTAAACGTGTTTACATCCTATTGCGTAGAGGGTATTCAGGCACAAAAGAAACAGTTACAAGCAAATGTCGACAAAAGCATAGGGACAATTACGTCGATTAATCCTCACATCGGTTACGAGCAAGCAACAGAGATTGCGCGTGAGGCCTTTGAAACAGGAAAATCGATTCGGGATATTTGTCAACGTAAAGGGCTTTTAACAAGTGAACAATTAGACAAAATATTGAATCCATATGAGATGACAGAACCAGGCATTTCAGCCGTTGAATTGCTAAAGGATACGTCTAATGATCAACAGTAAAACAATTTTATCATTGACATGACGTATCATTATGAAAAATTTTATGCGCGCATATTCCTGTGGTATGTTATAGGTAGAAAGTAATGAAACTGTAAATCTTAACGACAAAGGAGTTTTTCTCGTGAGAAAACGGTTGATGCTTATCGCATTTTTTACAATTTTGACAGTTTTGGCCGCTTGCGGCACAGATGCTCATGATGAAGGTGAAGCTGATAAGGCGAATAACCAAGAAAATGAAGTAGAAGAGCCGTCTCATGAGGATTCTGTTGATGAAGGTCAAATTGATGATACTGCAGAGACCCCTCATGATGATGAAGAAGTTGAATATTCCAATAAAGAAAATTCTGATAGTGATCAATCAAGTGATGCAGAAATTGTTGCAACAGGAATTTTTAATGGGCAAGCTGATCCACATACAGTTGAGATCGAAACAGATGACGGTCCGACTGCTTTTCAACTAACGATAGAGGCCCGTGATCTTGTAGAAGATATAGAGGTAGGCGATGAAGTGTCTTATACGTGTTATGAAGATGGTGAACAACTTGTGATCGAGTCGATTGGAAAAACGGAATAAATACAGAGTTTAAAAACTGATGTATAACGTTTAATTTACAGCTTGACAGTTTCATATAATCAATTATCATTAAACGTAGACAGAAAACATAAACTGTCTAGATGATTAAGTATATAAGGCGTTTGTAAACACTTATATATGACATAGCAAAATTCACTTTATCCACCACATCAAACTTAATCATCAAAAAATAAAATATGTTGCTAGAATAAGGTGTCTTATGAATGGGCATTTCTCATGAATACGTGAGATGCTCCTTCTAAGACTTAATAGGGAAGTATGGTGAAAATCCAACGCGGTCCCGCCACTGTAAATGGGTATCATTGCATAAGCCACTGTTCTTTTAAATAGAAGAATGGGAAGGCGCGAAATTTATTAGCCCATGAGCCAGGAGACCTGCCTTATTCTTACACGCCAAAACCTACGAGGATAGGGTGGGGTGTATGAATGAAACAAGCAGACGGTGCAATTAAAGCGTTTGCACCGTTTTATCGTTCACACATCTCACTTATTTGAGATGTTTTTTTATGTTTAAAATAAAGGGGGATGTTATCGTGAAAAACTTACATAAACTGCTGTTTGCGATGCTTATTGTCATTGGATTAGCAGCTGGTTGTAACAACGAGCCAGAAGAAGAGCAAACAGATGAGGCTATTGAAGAAACAGAAGATAACTCGCATTTTCCAGTAACGGTTGAAGATAGTGAGGGCAATGAAATCACCCTTGAAGAAGCGCCAGAAAACATTGTATCTTTAATGCCAAGTAACACAGAAATCGCTTTTGCTTTAGGGCTTGGGGACCAAATCGTTGGCGTATCTGACCATGATAATTATCCTGAAGAAGTCGAGGAGAAGGAAAAAGTTGGAGATCTGGAATTAAATATAGAACGTATTTTATCTCTAGAGCCTGATCTTGTATTAGCACAACCAGGCAACGATATGGATGGAATTGAACAATTACAAGATTCAGGACTTGATGTGTTCGTTGTCAATGATGCTACATCTATCGAGGAAACGTATGAATCGATTGAAATGATTAGTGAAGTGACAGGTACTGTTGAAGAAGGCGAAGAGCTTATTGAAGATATGGAAGAAGGTTTTGCAGAGCTTCGTGAAAAAGCAGAGGAAATTTCCGAAGATGAGCAAAAGACCGTATATATTGAAATTTCCCCAGAACCTGAAATATATTCACCGGGACAATATACATTTGAAGATGAAATGTTATCGCTCATTCATGCAGAAAATAGTATGAGTGATGAAGAAGGCTGGGTACAGCTAAATGAAGAAGCTGTCATTGAAATGAATCCTGATGTTATTATACTGACGTATGATCATGTTGAGGATCCAATCGAAGAAGTCATGAGTCGTGATGGTTGGCAAGATATTGATGCCGTTAACGATGAACAAGTTTTTCAAGTTGACACAGATATCGTAAGTCGTCCAGGGCCACGCTTAGTAGAAGGTGCTGAAGCATTTGCGAAAGAAATTTATCCAGACGTTTTCAGTGAATCATAAATGTTTTGCTTACACGTTTCTTAGCTTGCTCGTCATTTTAGCGGGTTTATTTGGAACATCAATTGGAACCGTTTCTGTTCCGTTTCGAGAGATAGTTCAACTCATTTTTATCAACGTTTTTCACATTGGATCTATCGATCAAGTTGAATCGATGTATGTCAATATCGTTTGGAATATTCGCCTTCCGCGCGTCATCTTATCTGGCATCATCGGGGCGTCCCTTGCTGTTGCAGGAGCCGCCTTTCAAGGATTGCTAAGAAACCCTTTAGCTGATCCATATACGTTAGGTGTTTCATCCGGTGCATCGGTAGGAGCAGTTATGACGATATTTTTCGGTTTCTCATTGCCATTTATCGGTTCGTTTACATTACCTATATTTAGTATTGTGGCATCATTTTTAACGATATTTATCGTCCTTTTATTTGCTCGACGCATTGACCGCGCTATGCGCGTTGAGACGATTATTTTAACAGGGGTTATTTTCAGTTCATTTTTAAGTGCTTTTATTTCATTAATGATTGCGCTGACAGAAGATGAATTAAGGCAAATTATTAGTTGGTTACTTGGCAGTGTATCTATGCGTAGTTGGGATCATATTAAAATCGTATTTCCTTTTTTTATCATTGGGACAGCCGCTTTATTATTCCACGTTCGTGAGTTGAACGCTATGTCCTTTGGTGAGGAACAAGCACAACACCTTGGTGTTCATGTTGAGCGAAAAAAACTATTTATACTCATTGCCGGATCAGTTTTAACAGGAGCAGCGGTAGCTGTGTCTGGAACAATCGGGTTTGTCGGTCTCGTCATTCCACATTTCGTTCGGCTGTTATGGGGTCCAGATCATACACATTTGTTGCCGTTATCAGTTCTTGCAGGTGCCTCGTTTTTAATTATTGCTGATCTTTTATCCCGAACGATTATCGCCCCCGCCGAACTTCCGATCGGAGTCATTACTGCATTCATTGGTGCGCCCATTTTTGCGATTATTTTAATGAAAAACCGTTTAGAAAGAAGAGGATAATATGATTAACGTCGCTCATGTGGATGGTGGTTATGCGAAAAAAGCGGTGCTTCATGATATATCTTTTCAAGTCGAGCAAGGTGAGTTTTTCGGCATTATAGGTCCAAATGGAAGTGGTAAAACGACGTTGCTCAAGTTACTTAGCAATGTTTTACCAACGATGGCTGGTGATATCTGGGTGAAAGGAAAGTCCGTTTCGCATTATACGCGAAAACAATTTGCCCAATTAGTCGCTGTTTTGCCACAACAATCGATGCATACATTTAGTTATACCGTGAGAGAAACAGTTTCCCTCGGACGATATGCGCATCAACGGGGGATCTTTCAATCATTTTCTACGGAAGATGATCAAATCATTGCGCGCGTCATGGAGCAAACTGGTATTGACCATTATGCACATGAACCGATCGATCATTTATCAGGTGGTGAACGTCAACGTGTTTTTCTCGCACAAGCATTAGCGCAAGATCCAGAAATTTTACTACTCGATGAGCCAACGAATCATCTTGATCTTTCTTACCAAAAGGAATTGCTAGATGTCTTAAAAGCATGGACAGAAGGGAAGAAGTTAACAGTTGTGTCGATTTTCCACGATCTTAATTTAGCAAGTCTTTACTGTGACCGTTTACTGCTCCTTCATCAAGGAAGGGGAAAATTTTGTGGTCATCCTGATGACGTTTTGGAAAAGTCTTTAATTGAACGTGTGTATGGTGCACACATCGAAAACCATCCTCACCCGAAAGTGCCAAAACCACAAATGTTACTCGTTCCAAATGAGCGTCCAAATAAAAGAAATATCATTCAATCCCACTTACTTCACATATCCCGTCACCATATCGTATTAAAATCACCGTGGCCACTTAAAACGATGTCCTCCGGTGTGATCGGATCTGGTGTCGGTTGGTATCGCAATTTCGTTAACCGCCGTGTCGATAAACATTATGATTGTTATGATCATAAAAAAGATATGCGAACGTATTTAAATGACTATGGATTTCAACCGCGCGATACAGTCGGCATGATGACAGCTGTTGAACTTGAAGATGCTTCATATCTTTATTTAGAAGAAGGTAATTTATCGATTTTTGTCGTCGTTACAGCTGGTGTCGGTCATGCGATTGATGCATCGTTAGGAAAAAAAGAACAATCAAGTATTATTGGAACGATTAATACGTGGATATTTGTTAATGGCCATTTAAGCGATGAAGCGTTTATCCAGTCGATTATGACGGCAACAGAGGCGAAAGTAAAAGTCCTTCAACATTTACAAGTAAAAGATGAGTCATCTCAATCATTAGCGACAGGGACATCGACAGATAGTATATTAATTGCTGCAACCCAACAAGGTGAGCGGCAAGATTATGGTGGAACGGCAACACCGCTTGGGCGACTGATCGGTAAAGGTGTTTACCAATGTACTAAAAAAGCCCTTAAACGTTATTTTGCAAGGAAACGTTCATGTTAATTAAAAACTTTTTAGCGATTGTGATCGCGTGGCTCATCGATCAATGGTTTGGCGATCCACCACATTGGCCACACCCTGTGAAATGGTTTGGCCGGATGATTGCGTTTTGTGATCGTCGTTTAAATAAAGGCAATTATAAAGTGATTAAAGGCTATATCATGGTCATTTTTTTATCAGGATGTCTCTTTTGTCTTAGTTTTTTACTCGTTGCATACGTTTATCAGATATTTCCATTGTATGTAGGCATTGTTTTAGAGGCGTTGCTTATTGCACCGACGATTGCGCAAAAAGGGCTCAAAGATGCAGCACATGCAGTTTTATATCCCCTTAAACGAGGGAATTTACAAACAGCGAGAGAACAATTAAATAACATCGTTGGCCGTGATACGAATGATTTAAATGAAGCGGAAATAACGCGAGGAACCGTTGAGACGGTCGCTGAAAATATAAACGACGGCATAACAGCACCAATGTTTTGGGCACTCATTGGGGGAGCACCTTTTGCGCTCGTTTATCGATTGATAAATACGTGTGATTCAATGGTTGGCTATAAAAATGATATGTACATAGATTTTGGTCGTGCTTCAGCAATCATTGATGATATCGTAAATTATATACCTGCTCGTTTAACAGGCTTAGCGATTATGTGTGCGAAAAAACCACTTCATACACCTTACGTTGATGCATGGACGATCGTTCGCCGTGACGCCAAGAAACATGCAAGTCCTAACAGTGGTTGGATGGAAGCAAGTGTTGCTGCTATTTTAGGTGTTCAATTAGGCGGTGTTAATTATTACGCTGGCAAACGATCGAAAAGTCAAAAACTTGGGGAGCCTTTCGCCGTATTAAACGTGCAACATATTTTATTAACAATATCGATCATGAAGCGAGCAGTTTTTATATTTTTAGTTGGAGGTTTTTTTATTGTCATTACCTTTACATGGATCAAATCCAGCTTATGTTTATGAAGCGTTTAATCTTCTTAAGCCTCATCATGTGATCGATTTTAGTGTAAACACCAATCCATTTGGGCCACCTTCTATATTGAAGGATGCATGGCAACACTTGTTCAATTTTGTTGAAGATTACCCAGATCCCTGTGGCCATCAACTAGTAACGTTAATTGCTGAGCAGGAAAATCTTAAAGAATCGTCTATTTTATTAGGCAATGGCGGGGCAGAACTTATTTCTTGTATGGCGCGCTTGCTATCAGGTAAGCGGGTACTTATTGTACAACCGACTTTTTCCGAATATGAAAAGGTGTGTCGAATGAATGATTGCGATGTTGCTTTCATCTTTCTTGATGAGACGTGGGAATTAAATGCATCTGCAATTATTCAACAATTAAAAAATACAGATGCCTTATTTTTGTGCCATCCGAATAACCCTACAGGTATCGTTTATGAACAAGAAGAACTGCTCAAAATTTTAGAGGCTTGTGAATACTATAACTGTTTATTTATCATTGATGAAGCTTTTTACGATTTTGCTATCGAAAAGACGACTTTATCCTCCTATTTAGAAGAAAGTAGTCATTTAGTCATTCTTCGGTCGCTTACGAAAATGTATGCCATTGCTGGCCTCCGTCTCGGTTATGTATTAGCCCAACCGACAGTCATTGAAAAACTTAGGCGACTTAAACCGTATTGGAGTGTCAATGCTTTAGCATTAAAAGCTGGTGAACTTTGTTTACAAGATTCATCTATTGTTCATCGTACACAGGCGTTTATAGCAAAAGAGTATAAACGTTTATATGAACAACTAACAAATATCGGTTTTATGTTATCAAATAGCCGTGTTAACTTTTACTTATTAAGGGATCCTACTTTATCAAAACAAGATGCACTTATGAAATGGTTGTTGCAAAAAGACATCGTTCCTAGACATACATATAATTTCCCACGTTTAGAGGGAGATTGGCTTCGATTGGCGATTAAACGTGAAAAGGAAAATGACTTGTTGTTGGAGGCATTACAAGAGTGGCGACAAACATAGTGTTTATTGTAGGTGGCGCAAGAAGTGGTAAAAGTACATTGGCTGAGGAACTTTCTGCATATCTTCAAGGAAAAAAGGAGTCTTTACATTACGTTGCAACTGCTCAAGTTACAGATGATGAAATGGCAAGGCGGGTGAAAAAACACCAAAAACAACGCGCACATGAGCGAGACATGTGGACGACGTGGGAATATCCTTGCAATATTCATGAGTTAGCTACAACGTTTAACCAATCACACATTGTGCTTATGGATTGTTTAACGACCTTACTTGCTAATGAATTATTTCAAACACGTAAGTCCCGTGAGCAAGTTTTCCAATCGATCATTTACGGCGTCTATGTGATCGCGGCAAATGTCAAAACATTAATCATCGTTTCAAACGAAATTCTTTATCAACATGTTCCGCAAGATTCGTTTGTTCATAAGTATTGTCAATTGATAGGATTAATTCACCAAGAGATTGTAAGAAAAGCCCAATGTGCCATTCATGTAGAAGCAGGTATTCCGATTTTAATAAAAGGGAATCGTTATTGGAAACAATTTTTAAATAAGAGGCGGGTAACATGAAGGGGGTTATGATTCAAGGAACAGCATCAAATGTAGGCAAAAGTTTAATAACAATTGCTTTTTGTCGGTTGCTCGCCCAAGAAGGCATAAATGTTGCACCATTTAAACTTCTGAATATGACGAAAGATATATGTATCATTCACGAACAAAAGAAAATCGCTTTATCACAAGCACTTCAAGCGCAAGCATCTAACGTTACACCATCTATTTGGATGAATCCAATCGTGTTAAATCCAAAACAGACTTATATTTTAAAGGGTGAGCCGATCAATAATATTAGGCATGAAGATGTGCAATCTGTTATGCAGAAAGCGATCGAGTCATTACAGCGTTGTTATGATGCGCTTGTTCTGGAAGGAATGGGAAGCCCAGTTGAACTCAATTTAAAAACAAAAGATATGGCAAATATGGCTGTTGCTGAATTTGCTGATGTTCCAGTTATATTAGTTGCTGATATTAGTAAAGGTGGTGTGTTTGCAAGTATCGAAGGGACATTGGCGTTGCTTGCTGATGGCCAAAAACACCGGGTACAAGGCATAGTGATTAATAAGTTTCACGGTGATCCAACATTTTTTCAAGATGGTGTGCGTATCATTGAGGAAAGGACGAACATATCTGTTTTTGGTGTCATTCCTTACATTAATAATTCAACGATTAAGGAAGCTGGATCTATCCAAGAGGAAGATATTGATACAATAACTGATATCGTTCGTAGTCATTTGAACTGGGATAAGGTAAAACAGATCATGAAACGGTGGTCGAGCGAATGAAATCATACATAAACGGCTTTATTCTTAACTTACAATTTTTTAGCACGATTCCTGTTAAGAAAGAAATACCGCTGACGAATGAATATATTGAACGGGCGATTCAAACTTTTCCGTTGTTAGGGATTTTGCAAGGATTGATGTATGCTACATTATGTTACATGTTGCTTATGGTAACGAACCTTTCCCCTTTAGCAGTCGCTTTTTTCCTTTGGCTGTTTATGATTATATTGACAGGCGGCATTCATTTAGATGGATGGATGGATACAAGCGACGCTTATTTTTCCTTTCGTCAGCCGAAAGAGCGCCTCGATATTATGTCTGATCCGCGCATCGGAGCCTTCGGTGTTCTTAGTGTGATCATTTTACTTATAGCGAAAATGTTGTTTTTTTATGAGATTATTTTACGTCTGCAAACAATGACTTATGTTTTAATCGTAATGGTTCCTTTTTTTGGGAAAATATTTATGGGCTGGATCCTTTGTTTAACACCTTTAGCGAAAGACCGTGGCATGGGATATTTTTTTCAACGTGCTACGAAAAGAGGTACATTATTCATTTACTTTTTTTATATAATATTGAGTTTTCTAGTCGTTTGGGTGTGGAAGCGACATCTATTTCTTTTCATTATGGTGATTGGAGTCATCACAAGTCTTATCTTTATTTATGTTCGAAAGAAAGTTATCCATTGGTTTGGCGGCATAACTGGTGATGTCGCTGGTGCATCTGTTGAAGGAGTGGAGAGTTGTTTATGGATGGCCGTTTGGCTATATCATTATATCGGCACGGGATGACGAAAGAAAATGAACGCTCAGCTTATATCGGTTGGACAGATTCACCTTTAAGTGTTAAAGGTAAACGAGATATTAAACGGTTAAAACCGCTTATAGATGACGTAGATATCGTATTTTCAAGTCCATTACGAAGGTGTGTGCAAACGGCAGCATTGTTATTTCCAGAACATGAAATGATTAAGGTGCATTCATTTAAAGAGATCCATTTTGGTGCTTTTGAAGGAAAGACATATGAACAGTTAAAAGAAGATTCCAATTATCAACGGTGGATGGCACAGCCATTTACTGTGCGTCCACCTAAAGGCGAGACATTTGTTGAATTTTCTAATCGTATCCAGAAAGGTTGGCAATTCGTTCGGCAAAAGATGATCACTTTACAATTGACATCAATTGCGATTGTAACACATGGTGGGGTTATTCGTTATTTATTATCACTATTTGCTTCTAATCGACAGTCATTTTTTACATGGTCTATACCTTTTGCAGGTGGATACCGTCTAATATGGACAAGAGGTCAATTTTTGCAACATAAGCAAGCAGAAAGTGTCAAGTCCATTTAACATGTAAACGATCGACGTGATAAAATAAATATATCGTTTAGGAGGTATATTGATGCATGTCGTTACAGGAGGTGCTTATCACGGAAAATCTTCGTGGGTGAAGCGTTTTTACGAATTAGATGAAAACACATCTTGGATATCTGCTTACCGTCAAGACCCATGTCCTAATAAACTTCATGGAAAGTCGCAATTAATCGTTTTGGAAGGTGTTGAAGAATGGATTCGACAGGCGATTGTTACTGGTAAAACATTCAACCGTCAAGTTGGCAAAGAAGTCATTAACCAATGGGATATGTGGACAAAAGAGCGAGATGACAGACAATTAGTCATTATTGGTACAGACATTTCTAAAGGGATTGTACCGATTGATGCAAATGATCGTTTATGGCGCGATGTAACTGGATGGTTCTTCCAAGACTTGGTCGCTCGATGTAAACGCTTTGATATTGTGTGGTATGGTATTTCTAGACGTATGAAATAATGGAGGGAAAAGGTATGAAAATTTACACAAAAACAGGTGATAAAGGGTAAACGGCTTTAATTGGTGGAAGAGTTGATAAAGATGATATTCGCGTTGAGGCTTATGGGACTGTTGATGAACTTAACGGTTTCCTCGGTTTAGCGATGACAGAGCTTGATAAAAGTTTGTTTTCTGATGTTTTGCAAGACTTAGAAAAGATTCAACATGAATTATTTGATTGTGGTGGCGATTTAGCGAGTGTTTCTAAACGTCGAAAGCATAAGCTTAGCGAAGAACATGTTACTTACTTAGAGCAAAAAATAGATGAATTAACTGAAGAAGCACCGGCATTAGAACGTTTTATTTTACCAGGTGGGTCTAAACCAGCAGCGATCATTCATGTTGCACGGACTGTAGCCCGTCGAGCTGAACGTCTGATCGTAACACTAAAGAAAAAAGATGAAACGATCCCACCGGTTATATTACACTATTTAAATCGTTTATCTGACTACTTTTTTATTGTGGCACGTGTGATTAATTTTCGTTTAAATATACGCGATGTTGAATACGAAAGAAGTGCGAAAGTTTTTCATACTAAAGAGGAGAAGGAAAATAATGGTGATGATGATTCATGATGTAGCAGTGATCTCCTTAAATTCTGCTGAAGAACTGATTGTTGCATCAGATAATAGTGGATCTATTGGAGAAAAGATGTATGACGACATTAATGTACCATATACAATTACAGCTTATTACAATTTTCGTGTTGCATATATGGAATGTGTTGCAGCAGGCGCAACTCCTTTGGCAGTCGTCATTCACAATTTTTCCGGTGACGAGGCGTGGGATTCATTTGTTTCAGGTATTAAACGTGCGATGCAAGAGCTTCATATAAATCTTGAAATTACAGGAAGTACAGAGACGAATTTTACACTGATGCAATCAGCTATTGGGATGGTTATTATTGGACGTCGTCCTAAACAAAACACCTTAGACATTGATTTATGTGATGATGTTGAAATCGCCGTTATCGGACAGCCACTTGTCGGTCAAGACGTGATTGAGCAAGCGAATATGATCGCCCCTTTACCATTATTTCAGTCGATGGCGCAAAATAAAGATGTCATAGCTTTACGACCGGTCGGATCGAAAGGGATTCTTTATGAACTTAGAAAAATTTTTTCAGATGAAAAGATCTCTTTTTCATCATCTGTCAACATGAACGTTTCCTCAGGTCCTGCGACTTGCTTTGTCGTTGTTTATAAATCTAAAGCAGCACATGACATTAAACAACAATCAAGCCATTTATACCATCGTGTGAGTGTAAGTATGTAAAGATGTAACACATACTTAAGATGATTAAAACTATTATCATATACATGTGAATTATTGAATAATTATCCATGAGTGTTTGCTTTTACAAAAGTATATGAATGGCGATTAAAAAGATCATAAGCATACCGAGAAATAAATGGATGTAGCGTTTTCGAACCGTCGGTCTGTAATACCTCATCCATCCGGCTAAGACGACAAATATGAGAATAATACCTGCTAGAAGTCCACTTAGTATTTTAAAATTGCTGATATAAAACCTAAAGTGACGCAATACTAACAAACTATGGCTGATCGCTATGATAAGAGCGGTTGTTCCGGTCCATTTATGGATATGGACGACTTTTTTTGATATGTTGGCATATTTAATTTTTCTCCTGCGATTAGATGTCGCGCGGATCGTTGAAAAAACAGCACGGCGTGTCCAATTAAACAAAATAAAAAGTAGTCCGATAAGTCCAAGTAAAAGATGCCACTTTACGTTTTTACTAAAAATTTTCGTTATTGCAAACGCAAGTATTAGTATATTGAAGTAAAACCATTTATTCATAAAATCCTCCACATATTTACATGTCAAATCTTATTTAAACACTTTAAATTATAACATAACGTATTTATGAATAAATGTTGTTGTGAAAAACTATTACGAATATGCTTGCTTTTTTTAAACAATCGTAGTACTGTTAATAAAGCAAAAGAAAATTGAAGTAATACTTTACGATCTCTTTATCTAAAGAAGGTGTAAAAGTATTTCTGTTTCAATTGTTTTTGCGGGACTTTTTAGATAAGGAGGTCAATCAATGACAGGAACCGTTAAATGGTTTAACGCAGAAAAAGGCTACGGCTTTATCGAGCGTGACAATGGCAGTGACGTCTTCGTTCATTTCTCGGCCATCCAAGCTGAAGGTTTTAAAACATTAGAAGACGGTCAACACGTTAAATTTGAAATCGTTGAAGGCGATCGTGGTCCACAAGCAGCAAATGTTGTAGCTTTATAAATCAAAAGGAGAGGCTCATCTCATAAAAGAGATGAGCCTTTTTTTAATATTGAAAGTGTAAGTTGCCTCATTTACATTTATATAAGTCTCATGTTATTTTATTTTTGATTTGTTATAATTATTGGCAAAAAGGATGGTTATATTGTTTGAAGATATGCATAAAAAAGTGATTGAACAATATCAAAATGACGAAAAAGCAATGGTTTTAATATATGCACAATGGTGTATCAATGAAGGCTTTGATCCTGTAGAACTTTACAAACGTGCATATCCTAAGCAACCGACGAATGAATTGTTGCTCGAGATGTTAGAACAAACAGTTGATAAAAGAGAATCTCAGATGATTTCAACAGAGATGGTTTTACAAATGTTACAATTATTCGGAAATGATGATTTAGCATTTGTCATTCAAGAGGCGATCAACGAACGAAATAGCCCATTTTAAGTTTTTAGTGTATGTTTCATTGCTTTTTGTTCAAAATATTTGATTAATGCTTGTGTGCCACTATCACATTCACCCATACTTGCAAGTTCTTCATACAAACTTAATGAAAGTTTAAGGCCAGGGGTTTCTAAACCCATATCTTTAGCTGCTTCAAGTGCAATTGTCATATCTTTTATAAAGTGTTTTACAAAAAATCCTGGAGAAAAATCACTGTTAATCATACGTGGTGCTAAATTTGACAATGACCAACTGCCGGCAGCACCTGTCGTAATGCTATCGAGCAGTCGACTTGGGTCAAGACTTGCTTTTTTAGCATAAATGATCGCCTCACAAACACCAATCATATTTGAAGCAATCGTTATTTGATTCGCAAGTTTTGCATGTTGCCCTGCACCTGCTTGCCCGTGCCAAACGATATTTTCTCCTAAAATGTTAAAGATAGGCATCATATCTTTAAAAACATCTTCTTCACCACCTACCATAATGGCTAAAGTGCCATGTTTAGCCCCAACATCCCCACCTGAGACAGGAGCATCTAATGCGTATAAATTTTTCGTTTTCGCTTTCGTAAAAATTGTTTGAGCTAAAGAAGGTTTTGATGTCGTCATATCGATTAAATATGTTCCCTTATGAGCGTTTTCAATGATACCTTCACGACCGAAATAAACTTGTTCAACATCGTCTGGGTAACCGACCATTGTAATAATAATATTGGAAGCGCGAGTTAGGTCTGCGACAGAATTTTCCCAAATAGCGCCGTTTTTTAGCAGTGCTTGAGCTTTCTCTTTCGTTCGTGTGAAAATATGGACATTATATGCGGCAGAAAGTAAATTTTGCGCCATTTGCTCTCCCATCACGCCTGTTCCTATAAATCCGATTGTTGCTTGTTTGGTATTCACCATCTCAACTCCCTTTTCATTTGTTTATGTAACATTAGTATTCGATAAAATGGTGAAAAATCCTTGTTGCATCCCACTTATTGACAGAATCAACTTTTCAATCATGACACATAGTATACATAGCATCAATCATTACTTCGCTATTTTAATGGAGGAAATATATATGTTGACAAACGAGCAACTGAAGGCATGTAAAGAAGCTTTGCTCAAACGGCAAACAGAGTTGATCCAGCATATGAGAGATCATTACGGAACAAATATACTCGCGACAGAAGCAGCTACAGAATTATCGAGTTATGATAACCATCCAGCAGATATGGGATCAGCTTTATTTGAAAGAGGGAAAGATTTAGCCCTTCATGAACATTCGGAAAAAGAACTCGAAGATATAAACGCTTCGCTACATGCCATTGAAGAAGGAACATACGGTTTTTGTGTCGTTTGTGGCGATGACATTCCTTACGAACGTCTACAAGTTTATCCGACAGCTGACCGATGCATAGAGCATGCAGCGGATGAAGATAAGTTTTTTGATATAAATCGTCGACCGATTGAAGAAAGTGTATTTAGCCCGAATATCAATCCTCAAGAAAAAACAGATGAAGAACAAACAGGTTATGATGCAGAAGATGCATGGCAAGATGTTAGTCGTTATGGAACGTCTGAAACAGCGTCTGATTTTTATGGAGACCGCGACAGTTATGATGATATGTATCCGAATAGTCATGAAAACATTGGTTTCGTTGAAGAAAGTGAAGACTTAAAACATTCTGATATAGCTGGTGATAAAGAAGAATTTATGCCAAATAATGATGATCATGATTAACCTATACGCCGGTAAACCTTAATGTTATTTGCTCGCCTCCCTTGTTCAATATGAGTAAAAGGGAGGCTTTATTTATGCTTGCCTACCTCATTTTAAGATTTCATGATTATAAAAAGCTGTGACATATTATTATTTGATCCAGATTCAGTTATCATATATGTTACAAAAAGTAAATAGGTAAATGTGATATAATAAGGGTCGTTTGATTGATTTTTTAATCTAAGAGGAGCGTATGTTTCATGCAAGTAAGAGAAGATGTACGTAATATTGCGATTATAGCTCATGTTGATCACGGGAAAACGACACTCGTCGATCAATTGTTAAGGTATTCAGGAACATTTAGAGCACATGAACAAGTTGATGAGCGTGCGATGGATACGGATGATATTGAAAGAGAACGTGGGATAACGATTTTAGCAAAAAATACAGCTGTTACTTATAAAGATACTACGATTAATATTTTAGATACACCAGGCCATGCTGATTTCGGTGGTGAGGTTGAACGGATTATGAAAATGGTCGATGGTGTTTTATTAGTTGTTGATGCGTATGAAGGAACAATGCCACAAACGAGGTTCGTTTTACAAAAAGCACTTGAACAAAAATTAACACCGATTGTCGTTTTAAATAAAATTGATCGACCTAATGCTCGTCCGCATGCTGTTATTGATGAAGTTTTAGAGTTGTTTATTGAACTTGGAGCAGATGATGAACAAATTGATTTTCCAGTCATTTATACTTCAGCAATCAATGGTACATCAGGTCAAACACCCCAAACGCAAAAAGAAACGATGGATCCACTGTTTAACACGATTATCCACCACATTCCGGCACCCGTTAACAACGTGATGGATCCTCTACAATTTCAAGTGACATTGCTTGATTATAACGATTATTTAGGACGCATCGGTATCGGGCGTATTTTTCGCGGAGAAATGGAAGTTGGTCAACAAGTCGTCGTTATGAAGAAAGATGGAACGAAGAAGCCTTTTCGCATTACGAAATTGTTTGGCTTTTTCGGTTTAGAGCGAGAAGAAATTAAAAAAGCTAAGGCTGGTGATATTGTCGCTGTTACAGGTATTGAAGATATCAATATTGGAGAGACAATTTGTCCGGCTGAACATCCCGAAGCACTCCCAATGCTTAGAGTTGACGAACCGACACTTCAAATGACGTTTTTAGTAAACAATAGCCCGTTTGCAGGGAAGGAAGGGAAGTATTTAACATCTCGTCATATTAAAGAACGTTTAATGAGAGAGCTTGAAACAGATGTCAGCTTAAGAGTAGATGCGACAGATTCTCGTGATGCGTGGCTTGTTTCGGGGCGAGGAGAGCTCCATCTATCAGTACTTATTGAAAATATGCGTCGAGAGGGATATGAATTTCAACTTTCAAAACCACAAGTTATTACGAAAGACATTAATGGTATTAAGCATGAGCCTGTTGAACGTGTGCAAATCGATGTACCGGAAGCATATACGGGCGCTGTAATGGAATCCTTAGGGGCTCGTAAAGGTGAAATGCTTGATATGATCAATCAAGATAATGGACAAGTACGGTTAATTTTCCGTGTGCCGTCTCGGGGCCTTGTTGGCTATATGACAGAATTTTTATCACAAACACGTGGTTACGGTATTTTAAATCATACTTTCGACGGCTATGAGCCAATGGTTGAAGGAGATATTGGAGGCAGGCGTGAAGGTGTCCTCGTCGCTATGGAAGCTGGAAAAGTTTCAACATATAGCATGATGCAACTTGAAGATCGAGGCATACTTTTCGTTGATGCAGGAACAGAAGTTTATGCAGGTATGATCGTTGGCGAACATAACCGCGAAGATGATTTAACTGTTAACATTACAAGGGAAAGACATGTCACAAACATACGATCAGCTCATAAAGAACAGACGACAACAATCAAGGAAACGAAACATATGACGCTTGAAGAAGCTTTAGAATACATTAGTGATGATGAATATTGTGAAGTAACGCCTTCATCTATTCGTTTGCGGAAAAAAATATTAAATCATAGTGAACGTGAAAAATTAGCCCGCCGTAAGAAGCGTCAAGAACAATCGTGAAATAAAAGTTGCACCTAAGCAATTTCATATGGATAAACATATGAGCCTCTCTTCTCTCTAAGGTTTAGAAAGAAGAGAGGCATTTTAATTGTATTAGTTATTAAAGAAATAATTTTTAATTTTAAAATAAACGTTGACATATTTAAAAAAGAATATAAAATAGTTAAAAATATTAAACAACTGTACATATATTAAAAGGGGGGAATTGTATGAAAAAATTAGAGAGTATTAGTACGTTTGCAGGTAATACATTTGCTATTTGGGTTATTTTATTTTCAGTTCTAGCTTTTTTACGTCCAAGCGGATTTGCTTGGATATCGCCGTATGTTTCTTTACTGCTTGGGATTATTATGTTCGGTATGGGTCTATCATTATCTTTAGACGATTTTAAGCGGGTTGTTAAAGCCCCTCGAACTGTCTTAATAGGTGTCATTGCCCAGTACACAATTATGCCACTGTTAGCTTTTGCCCTTGCGATGTTGTTTCAATTGCCAGCGGAAGTTGCTGTCGGTGTTATTTTAGTCGGTTGTTGTCCAGGTGGCACAGCATCGAATGTTATGACGTTTTTAGCAAGAGGAAATACGGCTCTGTCAGTGACGATTACGGCTGTTTCTACCGTGTTGGCACCGATTGTAACACCTGCTTTAACATTGTTGTTTGCCAGTAAATGGCTTCCGGTGTCTGCAGGTGAAATGTTTATGTCAATTGTGCAAATTGTTCTCGTACCAATTATTTTAGGTATTATTATGCGCGTGTTATTTACAACTCAAGTTGAAAAAAGCATCAATATTCTTCCCCTTGTATCTGTTGTAGGGATTGTCGCAGTAGCCGCAGCCGTTGTATCAGTCAATAAAGATTCAATCATCACGACAGGTTTATTAATCTTTTCTGTTGTTATGTTACACAATGTACTCGGGCTTTTAATTGGTTATTTCGTTGCGAAAGGGTTAAAGTTTGATTTGACGGATCAAAAGGCCATTTCAATTGAAGTCGGTATGCAAAACTCAGGTCTCGGTTCAACATTAGCTTTGGCACATTTTGCGCCGGTTGCTGCTGTTCCAAGTGCGATTTTCAGCGTTTGGCACAATATTTCTGGACCGATTTTAGCGACATGGTGGGGAAAAAAGAACGATAGTGTTATTGAAGATGATGAGTTAAGCCAATCTATATAGAGATAAGTTTGAAAATCTCTTATACATTTTTAAACAGAAATTGACAAACTTAATTGTCCGAATATTAAAATATAATGTAAATATATAAAAAGAAAGGTGACACAAACGATGACTAAAGATTTACGCATTCGAAGTAATATTTTTGCTGGGACAACGAAAGCGCCAAATCGTGCGATGCTTCGCGCTGTTGGGTTTACGGATGAAGATTTTAAAAAACCGATGATCGGCATTGCAAGCACGTGGAGTGAAGTAACGCCTTGCAATATACATTTAAGCGATTTAGCGAAACGGGTTAAACAAGGTGCTCGTGATGCTGGTGGTGCGCCGATGATTTTTAATACAGTGACTGTCTCAGACGGCATTTCTATGGGGACGAGCGGTATGCGTTATTCACTACCTAGCCGTGATCTTATTGCCGATTCGATTGAAACGGTTGTTGGTGGAGAAAGTCTTGATGGTTTTGTTGCGATCGGTGGTTGTGACAAAAATATGCCGGGATGTATGATTGCTATTGCTCGTTCTGAAGTTCCAGCCATTTTTGTTTATGGTGGGACCATTAGACCAGGAAATTTAGATGGTGAAAATATTGATTTAGTATCCGTCTTTGAAGGTGTCGGCAAGCATAATAAAGGAGACATTGATCATGAACAACTGCAACGGATCGAATGTCATGCATGTCCAGGTGCTGGATCATGTGGCGGCATGTATACAGCGAATACGATGGCCTCAGCAATTGAAGCGCTTGGGATGAGTTTACCTGGTAATGCTGCTAAACCAGCAACCTCGCAAGCAAAGCTCACAGAATGTGAAAAGGCAGGTCAAGCAGTTTACCAATTGCTAAAAAAGGGTATTTATCCAAGAGATATTATGACGAAAGAGGCGTTTGAAAATGCGATTACTGTCGTCATGGCGCTAGGAGGTTCGACGAATGCAGTTCTTCATTTATTAGCGATGGCTCATGCTATTGATGTCGACTTAACGATAGATGATTTTAATCGTCTACAAAAACGAGTGCCTCACATTGCTGATTTGAAACCAAGCGGTCAATATGTTATGGAAGACTTGTATAACGTCGGTGGTGTTGAAGCTGTTATGAAATTATTACTCAAGCACGGTTATCTCTACGGGGATTGTTTAACCGTTACAGGGAAAACGTTAGCTGAAAATTTAGCTGATGCCTCCGCATTAAAAGATGGTCAAAGTGTCATTACACCGTTTGATGAGCCGATGCGAAAAGATGGGCCGATTATCGTTCTTAAGGGAAATTTATCTCCTACTGGAGCTGTTGCGAAATTATCTGGTGTTAAAGTGAATTACCATGAAGGACCTGCTCGCGTGTTTGATACAGAGCGAGAAGCAACTGAAGCTGTGATGAATGATGAGATCAATGAAGGAGACGTCCTTGTTATTCGCTACGTCGGTCCTAAAGGTGCACCAGGTATGCCTGAGATGCTGTCGATTTCAAGTATTTTAGTCGGAAAAGGACTTGGAGAAAAGGTTGCTTTATTAACGGACGGACGTTTCTCTGGTGGTACACATGGACTCGTCATCGGTCACATAACCCCGGAAGCACAAGTTGGTGGTCCAATCGCTCTACTTGAAGAGGGAGATATCATTACGATTGATGTTAATAAGCGCGAGATTTTTGTTCAAGTGACAGAAGATGAGTTTAGAAAACGGCTAGGGCATTGGAAAGCACCTTCACTTATGTCACGGGGAATATTAGGTAAATACGCTCAAAATGTCTCATGTGCTTCAAAAGGTGCAGTAACTGATTGTTTTTAAATATATGTCATTATAAGAGATGATCAATATTGATCGTCTCTTATAAATATTTAAGTATAAATTTCATAAAGTAAGGCGTATGAATAACAATTTTTTTATGAAATAATTCCATTGGCCATCTATACGTAAGATAATTATTAAAATAAATTGCTTTTCGTAAAACATATAATTGATTCATAAGGATACTCGAAAAAGTCTATTTTCTTAAACGATTCCCTTTATTTTGGCACTTAAATGTGATTTTATAATACATTAGCATTTTGATATGATAATGTTACGTCTATTGAAATTGTGAATTGATGCAAAGAAGGGGTTAACAACATATGGAGTGGAGAAATATTTACCGCGGATTAATAATGGGGGCAAGTGACGTCATACCTGGTGTAAGCGGTGGAACAATAGCTGTTTTATTAGGTATTTATGATCGCCTCATTGCAGCTATTAACGGTTTATTTAGTAAACATTGGAAGCAATATTTATCTTTTTTAATTCCTTTAGCAATTGGTGTAGCGACAGCTATTTTTACACTCGCACGGTTAATGAAATGGTTGCTTGCTAACTATCCGCAACCGACTTATTTTTTCTTTTTAGGATTAGTGATCGGTATTATTCCGAACTTATTGATAACAGTTCAAGCGAAGCGTACATTTACTATAAAGCATATCATCCTGTTAATGTTCGGTGCATTACTTGTTAGTTTGATGATCTTTGGGATGGGCGCAGATCAAGGAACAGTTATAACGAATAAGACAGTTAAAACATACATTCTTTTATTTTTTGCCGGCATTTTAGCAAGTGCGGCGATGATTTTACCAGGTATTAGCGGATCAGTCGTATTTTTAGTCATCGGTGTTTATCCGACGATTATAGATGCGATAAGCACAATCGATGTCATAACGATTGGCGTCGTCGGTATTGGGATTGTAACTGGCATTGTAATGATGAGCAAAATTATACATTTCTTTTTAAGGCGTTATCAAACCGCAACTTTTGCCCTTATTATCGGTGCTGTGATCGGATCAATCGTCGTTATTTTTCCTGGATGGCCAACAGATCCTGCTGCTTTAATATTAAATGTAGGAACATTTGCAAGCGGCTTATTAGGTGCTTACATTCTTGGAAAAATTGAACATTATGCGTAAATAATTATTTGAATACATATAAATGGATAAATCACATACATTAGGCGCTCATCATATACTTTTTAAAAAAGAGAAAAGAGGTATGTGAATATGTATAGAAGATTTTATAACCCGAGAATGTATGATAACGGTGCGAGTGAGGCATCATTTGTTTCACAGGATCAACCTATGACACCGTATGAACGTTTCGCTAAGCCAGCGCAACCGCTAAAGTGGCCAACAAATCAAGCAGAGCAAACGCATCAATCGTCAAACCCATTGCTTGCATTATTTCAAGATTCACAAGGAAATATCGATATTTATAAAATGTTATCTACGGCCGATCAACTTACACGAACATTTCAGCGCATTTCACCTGTCGTTAAAGCCATTAATTCATTTATGAAAGATGGCTATCGTTACAAAAATAAAGAATAACTATTAAAGGAGATTATTCAATGGTTGGATGTTTAGTCATTCATGGATATACAGGTAGTCCTGATGAAGTACAACCTTTAGTCGATTATTTAAAGGAATCGACAGATTGGGATATTCGCGTGCCCATATTACCTGGACATGGAAGACAGCTACAATTAAAAGATAAAACTTATGAAAACTGGCTACAGGAGGCAGAGCATCAACTAGGGCAGTTGATGAAGAAGCATGATACGGTATATGCCATAGGTTTTTCGATGGGAGGAATGATTGCTGCTTATCTAACTGCGAAATATAAGCTTGATAAGTTGGTACTGCTTGCAGCTGCTCGTAAATACATTTCCCTTAAACAATTGACTATTGATATTTGTAAGGTGCTTCTAGATGCATTGAAAGGTAAACTGAATGATAATGAATTTTATGTCAATTTAAATGAAAAAGTTAGCGATGTTCCTTTAAAGGCTAATATAGAGTTTTTAAAACTTGTTCGCTACACAAGACCGTATTTAAAAGAGATTGATTCACCTGTTTTAATCGCACACGGAAGACAAGATAGCATTGTACCAGCGAAGACTACTTATTATTTAGATGAAGAGATAAAGTCGGCACAAAAAGAAATTGTTTTGTTTGATCAATCAAACCACCTTATTTGTTTAGGGAAAGATAAAGATGTTTTAAATACGATCGTTCACGATTTTTTAATCGATTAAAATGTTTGCTGTATACTTAATCTTCCGTCTGTGAAATAGTCACCTTTCGCTCTCGTGTCGTACTAAGTATAAATAAAAATAACCCAAAAATGACAATTGTTCCACCTAACCATTGCGACCATGTGATACGTTCACCGAGGATTATATAGGCAAGTAAAGAAGCGCCAACAGGTTCAAAAACAGTTCCCATTGAAATCGTCGCTGTACTTAACCAGCGCAATGCCCAATTAAATAATGTGTGCCCTAAAAATGTCGGTATAATCGCTAAAGCGAGAAATATCATCCAATGATCTTTTGGATAGCCAAAAAAATTATTTTGTAAAATAATATTGTACAAAATAAGTGTTAATGAACTCATGCCATAAACGATAAATGTATAAGTAACTAAAGACGTGCGTTTTCGCGCCTTTTGCCCAGATAAAAAGTAAGCTGTCATGGCGATCGCCCCGAGCAACGCTAGTATATCCCCAAACAAAGCTGTTGAACTTAATTGGAGATCACCCCAGCTTATAATGAAACTGCCGAGTAAAGCGATAAGCATACTAATGATCGCACCGGCAGAAAACCGCTCTTTAAAAAATAAAAATGTCCCTAAAAAGGCAAAAATAGGTTGCATCGTCACGAGAACGACAGAGCTAGCAACGGATGTATAGTTTAAAGATTCAAACCACAAAATAAAGTGGAACGCTAAAAAAACGCCTGCACATGTTGACAGTAACCAATCTTTGTTTTGAATATATTTAAATTCATGTCGGTATTTAAGGATGACTATTGGTATCATCATTATAACGGCAAGCAGTAGTCGATAGTTAGCGATGATTGCTGCAGGTGCTTCTGTCGCGAGTTTTACTAATACAGCTGATGTGGAAATGGAAATAACACCAATCACAACAGCAAGGTACGGATTAAACGGTGGTAACCGCATATGTCATTCTCCTATGATCGTTTAATGTCACATAATATATCTTACTATAGTTTTAATAATTATCATAGTAAGAGATAAACTATAACAACGTAAAGTATTTTTATTTAAAACACTAACTTATCGTATGATATGAAAGTTAATGTGACATGCAGTGCTATTTTTTAGATGACAGTAATTGTCATGATTTACTCAGAAATCTGTACAACTAATTAGCCTTAAACGTCATCACCATCAGAAACGCCCGCGTAAGTTACGTAGAAAAAGGAAAAGCCATCGGTAAAAGCTCCACATGTTTAAGGGAGCTTTTTTTATGCATTTAAGCATCGTCGTTTTTACTTCAATATATAAATAGTTTATGATAGGGACAAGTAAAGGAGGAAAATTGATGAGAAATCCCCCTGTCCATATGATTGCGAAAGATGCTGTTAAAGCATGGAAAATAACGGCAATCTTTTACGTAAGTTTAATTTGGTTAGCGACGATCGTTAGTTTTGTGCTCTGTATCATGTGTCATATGCCTTTTTGGATTTTTTGTCTTGCACTGTTGATAAGCGGTTTAAGTACATATATATTCGTATTTTTACTACCACATATTCGTTGGCGTCGTTTTCGTTATGAAATATTTGAGCAGGAAATATATATTCAGTACGGTGTTTTAATCGTCACACGAATATTAGTGCCGATGATACGTGTACAACATGTAGATACGAAACAAGGTCCGATTTTAAAAAAGTTTAAATTAGCAAGTGTCACGATTTCTACAGCTGCAACGACACATGAGATTCCTGCATTGTTAGAAGATGACGCTTCTAATTTAAGAGATCGCATTTCAGTTTTAGCACGGGTAGGGGAAGATGATGTTTAAAAAACAAAGACTACATCCAATAGCTATTTTACTGCATACGTTAAAGATTCTTGTTCAAATCGTTCGGCATTATTATGTCGTAATCATCGCTACAATGATTGCTCTACGTGATATACCACTCATTTATTTGATGCTCATTCTTCTTGGCGTTATATTGATCGCCGGTATTATTGGTGTATTATGGTGGTACCGATTGACATATGAGATTTCCGGTGATGAATTAATTATTCAACACGGTATATTCATTCGCAAACAAAGATTTATATCTAGACATCGTATTCAATCAATCGATTTAACAGCACATGTGATTCATCGTCTGTTTCATTTAGTTAAAGTAGATATAAAGACAGCAGGAAGCAAGGATGGTGCAGAAGCGACTTTAAGTGCAGTAACGCTAAAAAAAGGTGAACGATTGCGCCAACAAATGTTAATGGTAAGACAGTCATTTAAACAGGATGAAGAAAAACAGCGACTGAATAAACGACCGTCTGTTAAAGTTTCTTTTAAAAGCTTATTTATCGCAGGGTCAACCTCAGGCAGTATCGGTGTTATGTTAAGTGTTATCATTGCCGTTTTTTTCAAAATTGAGCAATATATTCCAAGTCATTACTATGATCTGACAGTTAATTATGTCGTCGGCTTAAGTATTATCATATTAATCGGTTTTTTATGTATCATTTTCATACTTCTTTGGCTGCTAAGCATTGCTAGAACAATCATTAAATATGGTCACTTTACGATTACGAAAAGAGATCATGAGTTGCTGGTGACCCGGGGACTTTTAGAAAAAAAACAATTAACAATTCCACTACATCGCGTTCAAGCTATAGAAATTGAAAAAAGCATCATCCGTCAGCCTTTAGGTTATGCAAGGATTATTGCTGTCGTTGCGGGTGGGGCAGAAACAGATGATGAATTTCCAGTCCTTTGTCCGATCATTAAGGTAAGAGACATTGAAAATTTTTTACAAACATTTTTACCCGACCAAGCAGGCATTGATCAGCCATTGAAATCACTGCCAAAACGTGCATGCAAATTTTATATGATACGTTCTCTATTTCCTGTGATCATTGTATCGATCGGTATGATTTACTTTTTACCACAATTGAGTTGGTTGCTTTTAATTATACTTATCTTGAGTTTATCCTTAGGAATATTAAGGTTTTACGATAGTGGATATAGGACTGATAATCGGCGCATAATCATTCGATTTAGAAAAATATTTAATTTATCAACGGTCATTATGCACCGGAATCGGATTCAAGCGTTTCGAGTGAAACAACATAAAATTCAACAACGGGAAAGATTGGCAAATCTGCATTTATCAATCATTGGAAGTGCAGGTTTAGGTACCCATTATACGTTGAAAGATATGCATGAGGCAGATATTCAACGTGTTTATCAATGGTTTTCTTATCGAATGCACCGCAGCATATAATAGACCTTTAGTGATCATATGTCTATAGCAATTTTCCAATAAGACCAAATATGATGAGTATACCGAGAATAAGCCAAAATAAATTTTTTTTCGTTTGCTGAGAAAGTCGCCTTTTTTGCCAGCGCTTTGGATCAAATTTAATAGAACCACCATGCATATGTCGACGTCTATTACGCCATATTGAGAACGGTTTAGCCCGTTTTAAAACAATCGGTGCTAAAATTAATCCACCGAGAAAACCGAAAATATGGGCATAAATATTTATATGCGTACGTAAAAATGTCATCAATAAAGCAATGATTGTAATAACAACGACGATTTGCGCATTCGTTTCATCAATTAAATCTTTTCTTAACATCACCATATACATATAAAGGCCAAACAATCCGAAAATAGCTCCAGACGCTCCTATATGGGCATAAAAAGCCGTTGGGTTAAGGGCGTATGTAGCAATATTTCCAATCAATCCAGCGCCAAGATACGCGATGATAAATTTCATACGACCTAACATTTGTTCTAAAGCAGGTCCGAATAAAACTAAACTAAATGAATTAAATAACGTATGTGGCATGCCACTATGTAAAAAAATAGCTGTCAATAGGCGCCAGTATTCTCCTTGGTGAATGTATAAATTATGTCCGATTCCCCATTGAAATAATTGTTGTCCAAGCGGTAATTGTAAAAAGTGAATGATAAACCATAAAAATAAGTGAATAATAATTAACCAAGCGACAACTGGGTAAAATTGCATAAACTCTTTAATACTTCTTTCTTGCCGAATAAACATATGTTTCTCTCCTTACAGCATTTATGCTTATATAACATATGAAAGATTTTAATGTATAACTACTATCATCATATGAATGATTTGTTTACATACTACAATAAAGAAAATTTTTGAATATACAAGAAAAAGGTGATCTTTTGATACGAGGAATAGGCATCGATATCATTGAATTGAAAAGAATCGAAAGAAGTTTACAAAAAAACAGCCGGATTGTTGAGCGTATTTTAACGAAAGAAGAAAGAGAAGTGTTTGATCAGTTAAAAAGCAGACGCAGAAAAATTGAATATTTAGCCGGTCGATTTACTGCTAAAGAAGCTTTCGCGAAGGCTGTCGGTACAGGTATAGGTTCGTTAAGTTTTCAACATATTCAAGTGTTAACAAATGAAAAAGGTGCACCGTACATTCAGGCGAAAGGGTATGATGCTAGTAAAATATTTATATCGATTACACACAGTCAAACATACGCTGTAGCAAATGTCGTCATATCGATATAAATAAATTATCTCCATGTTTGTTTAGCATATTTGCTAAGGTTGTCTCATATATTTTAGTGCAAGTAGGTGGGAACGATGCGTAAAATGATATGCGTACGATGCAAGTGTCACATTATTCATCGATTCAGTTGAGAACAAGCGCTTCAACATTTTACGCTATCATTCTCAATGTCCGCCTGTGAACATTATGGCGAAACGAATCACTCGTTTCGTTTTGGAAATGAGACAAGGGAGATATGTCTATGAAAAAACATGTGCGTATTTTTATTTTCATGATTTTCGGCCTGACGGTGGGACTTGTTGCTTGTGGTGAGAAATCTCAAGAAGATGTCGTATCTAAATTAGAAGATAACGTTGAGACAATGGAAGGGTACAAAGCGACAGCTGAAATGACGATGCATACAGGAGATGAAGAACAAATATATGACATTGATATATGGCATAAAAAAGATGATCTTTATCGTGTTTCTTTAAGCAGCTCTACAGATGAAAAAGAAAGTCAAGTCATTATTAAAAATGAAGAAGGTGTGTTCGTCTTAACGCCGTCTTTAGATAAGCGGTTTAAGTTCCAAACAGATTGGCCAGACAACAGTAGTCAACCTTATTTATTTCAATCGTTAGTAAACGATATTAGTGAAGACCAAGAAGCGACGTTTGAAGCAACAGACAATCATTATATGTTTGAGACGGAGACGAATTATCAAAGCAATAACAACTTACCATATCAAAAAGTATATTTTTCCAAAAAGGAATTTCATCCTGTGCTCGTTCAAGTATTAGACCGTGATAAGGAGGCGCTTGTGGAAGTAAATTTTACACAATTTGAGATGGATCCGGCCTTTAATGAAGATGATTTTTCGATTGATGAAAATATGGAAGAAGATAGCGAAGATGTCGCAGCATCGAAGGATCAAGAAGGAGATGATACATTAGAAGTAACATTTCCGCTTGAAACTGCTGGAGCAGAGCTTGATGAGAAAAAAGAGATAACTCTAGACGACGGCAAACGGGTCATTCTAACATTTACTGGGGAAAAGGATTTTACATTAGTGCAAGAGAAGTTAAAATCAGTCCCAACATCATCACAACCGAAAGAAGCAGAAGGTGACATTGTCAATTTAGGATTTACGATTGGGGCTTTAGCTGACGATAAAATTGAGTGGACATATAACGGTGTAGATTTTATGTTAGCAAGTGAGGAATTAACGAAAGAAGAATTGATTGAAGTAGCCAAGTCCGTCCAAGGTAAAGAAGCGAAATAAATATTTGTAGCAGACTATTCTTACTTTTAGGATAGTCTGCTTTTTTATCTATAAATTCGAATAAAATTGACAGGTCTCGATAAAAACGAAATAATATGGATAAGATTTTCAATCTAGCAATGGGTATGGGGGCGGTTTCAAATATGGCACAACCAATTTATCGTCCGACATGGGCGGAAATAAATTTATCAGCAATTGCACATAATGTTAAAGAGATGAAAAAGCAATTGTCACATAAGAATGAAATTATGGCAGTCGTTAAGGCAGATGGATACGGGCATGGTGCTGTCGAAGTAGCGAAAACAGCCATTGACTCAGGTGCTACTTTTTTAGCTGTGGCATTGCTAGAAGAAGCGATTCACTTACGGACTGAAGGAATCAATGTTCCGATTTTAGTCTTAGGATGGGTATCACCGGAACAAGCACATATCGCTGTCAAATATGATATAACATTAACATGCTTCCAACAGGAATGGTTAATGGATGTCCCAAAAAACCTTTCTTCCCGTTTAAAAGTACACATGAAGTGGGATACTGGAATGGGAAGGATCGGTATTCGAACAAAAAATGAATTAAAGCAAATGATTCAGTCATTAAATTATCATACACACATACAATTAACTGGGGTGTATACACATTTCGCTACAGCTGATGAAGCTGATTTAACGTATTTCAATGAACAATATCGTCGTTTTCAATCTTTATTACACTACTTTAATGATCTATGGTCACAGCCTGTCGCTTTTCATATTGGAAATAGCGCTGCGTCTATGCGCTTTCCTGAAAGAATGTATCAATATGTACGTTTTGGTGTTGCCATGTATGGTTTATATCCGTCTAATGTCTTAAAAGAAACGAGTGACATGTGTTTAAAGCAAGCTTTTTCATTACACAGTCGCTTACATCATGTTAAAAAGATAAGCAAAGGTGAAACGGTTAGTTACGGGCGGACATATACTGCTAAGGATGATGAGTGGATAGGAACGATTCCTATCGGTTATGGAGATGGTTGGAGACGTAAGTTGCAAGGAATAGATGTACTTATTGATGGTAAGCGAATGCCGATTGTCGGTCGGGTTTGTATGGATCAAACGATGATTAAACTCGATAAAGCATATCCAATCGGAACAAAAGTAACGTTAATTGGTAAACAAAAAGAGGATATGATTAATGTGGATGAAGTTGCCAATTATATTAAGACTATCAATTATGAAATTCCTTGTATGATTAACGAAAGAGTCCCAAGAATATATATATAACGATATATGTTCATCGACACAATCAATGAATTTATATCATTTATATTAAGGAGACGTCCTTTTTCACATATCATATACCAAAAAATGTTTGCCTTCTTTTCAGTAATCGTGTAGATTTTTTAATAAAAATGCCTATAAGTCTTTGCAAAGCGACTTGTTCAATGCTATGATTGAAAATGAATTTTATAATGATCGTTTAACAGTTGTCGGAGGTGTATGGTTTTGTCGGAAAATTTACAGGAAATTTCAGTGAAATTGCCAAAAAACCTGTTAAATGAGGTGGATGGCCTAATGAAATATGAGGATAGTGATTTGAGTGAATTTATATATCAAGCGACAAAAAACTATCTCAAATATAAAAAGAGTGAGCACATCCAACAATTGTATGAAACCATGCAAAAAGGATATCAAGAAATGGGCCGTATTAATTTAACAATAGCTTCGGAAGCTTTTCAAGCTGAGGAGGAGGCTGAACACACCTTAGAACGTACTGTGATCGGGGTGTAGCCATTTGATCGTTCAAAGAGGCGAAGTTTATTTCGCCGATTTATCCCCTGTCGTTGGATCAGAACAAGGTGGTATTCGACCTGTGCTGATCCTTCAAAATAATATCGGAAATAGATTTAGTCCTACTGTCATTGTCGCCGCTATTACAGCACAAATTCAAAAGGGAAAATTGCCTACACATGTCGAAATAAGTGCTGCTAAATATGGTTTTGACCGTGATTCAGTTATTTTGCTTGAACAAATTAGAACATTGGACAAACAACGTTTAACAGATAAAATCACAAAACTTGATAGCGATATGATGAAAAAAATCGATCACGCTTTAGAGATAAGTCTTGGCTTAAAGGATATGTATCCAGAAGAGTAATCAGCACCTACATTGTTGTTTGAACAACGACGTAGGTTTTTTTATTTTTATGTTTGTTTACATATATTAAATGGGAAATTCAGGAAAGGGCTTGTTAAAAAATGCTGGATATTGTATAGTTGTGTAACACAAAATATTTGTAAATTTAAAATGGACCGAATATTAAAAATAAAGGTGGTGCTATCTTTTTAACTTTCATAAGGGAGTAGCAAACGTAAATAAGAGTTTCATATCCTTATGAAAACATTTTAAAGATTGAGGTGGGTCTTTATGTTAAAGACAAAAAAATATTACCAACATAATGCTGATGTGTATCAATGGATCGAGGAGTTAAAGAACAACCCGGCTAATGAAGAAGTTCAAGAAAAAATTATACAAATATATACTAACCTTGTCCATTCATTAGCACGTAAATATTCGTATCACAATATCCATGATGATCTCGTTCAAGTAGGGATGATTGGTTTGTTAACGGCGGCTAGAAGGTATGATAATCGATTTGGAAAAACTTTTGAAACGTATGCTATTCCAACCATCATCGGTGAAATTAAGCGTTATATGAGAGATCAAACTTGGAGTGTACACGTTCCTCGTCGCATTAAGGAATTAGGCCCACAAATTAAACGAGCTGTTGATCACTTAATGAGTGATAAAGGACGGTCACCAACTATCGATGAGATTGCTTTTTATCTTAATGTTTCTATAGAGGATATTATTGAGACAATGGAAATTGGCAGAAGTTATCGCGCATTATCAGTAGATTGTTATATTGAAACTGATTTGGAAGGAAATAAAACATCTCTTTTAGACCTCATTGGTCATGAAGATATCAAGTATGAAACGATTGATAATCAAATATTGCTTGAACAATTGCTCGTCATTTTATCCCCACGTGAGCGAAAAGTTATTCAACACATATTTTTTTCCTGTAAAAGTCAAAAAGAAACCGGGGATCTCCTCGGTTTATCCCAAATGCATGTTTCAAGGCTACAACGAAAATCTTTAAAGAAGCTCCAAAGCACGCTTTTGTCGCTAAATATTGATTTTTCAAAGATTTAAAAACATCAATTACACATACATGTATGTCCCGTCATATAAAAAGTCCATTCATCATTACGGTCTTTTTATATGACTTTTCTTATATGCAAGTAGAAAATTTGTTAAAATAAACTCGTTATCTAAAGGAGGAAATAACGTGTCTTTCGATATTCATGAACGGGACATATTAACTGAAAATGTTGCGAAAGAAACAAAAATAAAGTCTAACATTATTAACGACGTCATAACTTTACTTGATCAAGGAAATACGGTACCTTTTATTGCGCGTTACCGAAAAGAATTAACCGGAGGCTTAGATGAAATACAAATTAAACATATTCAAGATACATGGGAATATGTCGTCAATTTAACGGAAAGAAAAAAGGAAGTCATCCGGCTTATAGATGAACAAGGCAAGTTAACAGATGAACTAAAAAGAAAAATCAATGCAGCAACTAAATTGCAACGTGTTGAGGACCTATATCGTCCTTATCGTAAGAAAAGGCGAACAAGAGCTACGATTGCCAAAGAAAAAGGATTAGAACCGCTTGCTACACGTGTCTATCAGCAAGAATCTTTTGATTTATATCAGGAAGCAAAGTCTTATTTAAATGATGATTTTATGTTACAAACAGTTGATGACGTGTTAGCAGGAATCAACGATATTATCGCTGAATGGATATCTGATCACACAGAATACCGTGAATTTATACGTAGAGAAACGTTTAAACGTGGAGTATTGACAACAACATTAAAAAATGAAGCAAAAGATGAAAGACATGTCTATAAGATGTATTACGATTATCAAGAGGCCATTCATTCACTCGTTTCTCACCGTATTTTAGCTATTAATCGTGGTGAAAAAGAAGATGTGTTAAAGGTTGCGATTGAACCACCTATTGAACGAATTTGGCAATTTTTATATCAAAAAGTTATTAAAAAAGATACAACATCACCAATAAAAGATGTGTTACAGGCGGCTATTTCCGATAGTTTTAAACGTCTTATACAGCCATCGATTGAACGAGATATTAGAAATCAATTGACAGAAAAAGCAGAGGAACAAGCGATTCATATTTTTTCTAGGAACTTAAAAAATTTACTTTTGCAACCACCTTTAAAAAACCGAATCGTTTTAGGGATCGATCCGGCTTTTCGAACTGGTTGTAAGTTAGCTGTTGTAGATGAAACTGGAAAAGTATTAGACATTCAAGTGATGTATCCAACAGCGCCACATCATGATGTAGAAGGTGCAGAGGTAGTCATTTTGAAATTGCTTCAGAAGCATCCGGTGGAATTAATTGCGATTGGAAATGGAACAGCCTCGCGAGAAACGGAACAATTTGTCGCAAATGTTATACATAACAATCAATTAGACATACCTTATGTGATCGTTAATGAAGCAGGCGCAAGTGTGTATTCAGCCTCACCGTTAGCACGTGAGGAGTTTCCAAACTTAGAGGTTGAAGAAAGAAGTGCGGTTTCAATTGCAAGACGCATACAAGATCCATTGGCGGAACTTGTGAAGATAGATCCACAATCAATTGGTGTTGGCCAATACCAGCATGATGTCAGTCAAAAGCAGTTACATCATTCGCTTGCTTTTGTCGTTGAAACAACAGTTAATCAAGTCGGCGTGAATGTCAATACCGCATCAGTTGCATTGCTAGAATACGTTTCAGGATTAAATAAAACAGTCGCTAGAAATATCATTAAACAGCGTCAAGAACTGGGCAAATTTACGAACAGGGAAGCATTAAAAGATGTGCCAAGGTTAGGGCCTAAAACATATGAACAAGCGATTGGTTTCTTGCGTGTAATCGATGGGGACCATCCTTTAGATCGTACACCAATTCATCCGGAAAGTTATGCGCATACGGAGAAATTGCTTGAAATGGTTAATTGTAAGCTCGCAGATATTGGAACAGAGAAGTTAAAGGAAACATTAAAATTTATTAACCTTCAAGAAATGGCTAGTGAACTTGGGATCGGTGAATTAACATTAAAAGATATTATTGATGCGTTAAATAAACCTGAAAGGGACCCACGAGATGATTTGTCACAGCCTTTATTGCAAAAAGATATTATTCAATTACAAGATTTAAAGCCAGGGATGAAAATGCAAGGAACCGTCCGTAATGTTGTTGATTTTGGTGTGTTTGTAGATATTGGCGTTGAACAGGATGGACTTGTGCATATATCAAAACTATCAACGGCTTTTGTAAAGCATCCAATGGACGTTGCTGCAGTAGGAGATATCGTAACTGTATGGGTAGAAGATGTAGATATAGATCGGGGTAGAATCGCTTTAACGATGATCGAAAAGGAACAAAGTTAAAAAAGCTCCCTCAAAACGCTGAGGAAGCTTTTTTATTGTTGCAACATTTAATTTTATAGCGTATATCTTACAGGTTCATCAAGGTCTACGTCACTCATCGGAATGCCTAATGCTTTTGCGACACCTTCGCCATAAGCAGGGTCAGCTAAATAACAATGTTTAATGTGACGACGTTTAATGAGCTCTTCGACACCTTCCATCGCTCGGGCTGTATTGGCAAACAGCCTTTCTTTTTCATCATCACTCATTAAGTTAAATAACTTACCAGGTTGTTCGAAATAATTGTCATCATCTTCTCTAAAATCAAAGCGCCCAGCATTTCCCTCAAGTGCTAAGTGTGGTTCATCGAGCTCAGGCTGTTCTTTCCATTCACCGTAGCTATTTGGCTCATAATGTAGGGTGCTGCCGAGATTACCGTCTACTCGCATCATGCCATCTCTATGATAACTATGGAAGGGACATCTTGGTTGATTTACTGGAATTTGGTGATGATTGACGCCTAACCTATATCTTTGCGTGTCACCGTAAGAAAAGAGGCGCCCATGCAACATTTTATCTGGTGAGAATCCGATACCCGGCACAATATTTGCTGGCGAGAATGCTGCTTGCTCAACCTCAGCAAAATAGTTTTCTGGGTTACGGTTTAAGACAAATTCTCCGACTTCAATAAGTGGGAAATCTTTTTTATACCATACTTTTGTCAAATCAAATGGATTATATGGCATATTGTTTGCTTCTTCCTCTGTCATCACTTGAATATACATTTTCCATTTTGGATAGTCGCCATTTTCAATCGCATTATATAAGTCTCTTTGATGGCTATCGCGGTCTTTTGCGATAATCTCCGCTGCTTCTTCACCAGTTAATGTTTTGATCCCTTGTTGTGTTCGCATATGAAATTTAACCCACACACGTTCATTTTTATCGTTTATCATGCTATATGCATGACTGCTGAAGCCGTGCATATTTCGATAAGATTTAGGAATCCCTCTATCGCTCATTTCAATTGTTACCTGGTGTAGAGATTCGGGTAAAGATGTCCAAAAATCCCATTTGTTATTATTACTTTTTAAATTTGTACGCGGGTCACGTTTAACCGCATGATTTAAGTCAGGGAATTTTAATGGATCTCTATGGAAAAATACCGGTGTGTTATTTCCGACAAGATCCCAATTTCCTTCTTCTGTATAAAATTTCATAGCAAATCCTCTAATATCTCTTTCTGCATCAGCGGCTCCCCGTTCACCTGCAACAGTAGAAAAACGAATGAATAAGTCTGTTTGTTTACCAACCTCTGAGAAAATTTTAGCCTTCGTATATTGTGTTATGTCATTTGTTACAGTAAATGTTCCATATGCACCTGATCCTTTAGCATGCATTCTTCTTTCTGGAATAACCTCACGATCAAAGTGTGCCATTTTTTCTAAGAACCAAACATCTTGCAGTAACATCGGCCCTCTTGGACCTGCAGTCATTGAATCTTGATTATTGGCAACCGGTGCACCAGCAGCGGTCGTTAGACGTTTCTTTTGTTCGTTCATTATCGAAACCTCCATAAAATGTTCATTGTTTGTAATCATTATAATAGCATACTGATTTTAAAATTACAATACAAATAAAATAATATTTTATATAATTAATCTTTATGCTTTGTGATTATAAGGAATTATATTCGGATTTCACATTTAAATATTATTTTCAATTACTTTTCATAAATGAGAAAGTGGTGAAAGTAAAGGTGGGTTGACTTATTTATGTTTTCCACGTTAAATATATGTATAAACGTACGTCTTAACATATTGATGTATGATTTGATCATTAGGAGGAGTCTTTTGAATATATTTAATGAGGAGAAGTTATTTGAGCTAACAAATAGTCTTTCAAAACAATTTTTTAATAAACCGTTTAAGCATACAATTATGTATAATGATCGTTTAAGAACAACTGGCGGACGATATATTCCGTCTAAAAAAATGATCGAAATTAATCCAAAATATGTCGTTGAGATGGGCTATGAAGAAGTGGTCGGCATTATTAAACATGAATTATGCCATTATCATTTGCATATAGAAGGTAAGGGCTATAAACATGGTGACCGTGCCTTCAAGCAATTATTACGAGCAACAGGATCACCTCGCTATTGCGCACCTCTGCCATCTGAAAAAAATAGACGTACATATAAATATAAATGTCACAAATGTCACTATATATATGTAAGGAAGCGCCGTATGAATATCAATAAATATCGATGTGGACGATGCAATGGAAACATTTATTTAACAGATATTTGAGAAGTTAAAAAACGACAATATATATTTGACGAAAGCTAGTTTATGTGATAATTTATAAAAGCTGACACAGATATTTGATATATGACTTCTTCTTGCTATGTCGTTATAAATCGATTTTTAAAACAGTGTTGACAAAACATGAAATGTATTGTATTATAATTTCCGCGTCGCAAGATAAGACGTCATTTATTGACATGAAAAAGTTATCTTTTTATGATATAATTGGTATAGTCAAGTGATATGATATAATATTTAACAGTAAATTATCAGTAAAGAAATGAGCAACACATCTATCGAATAAACGACGAGTAACCTCGAAGCATACACATCGATGAAAAAAGCTAGTATATACAGGGGTCAAAACAAAAATAAGCAAACAATTATATGATTGGATGCTGTATTTAAAATATTCCACAGTAGCTCAGCGGTAGAGCAATCGGCTGTTAACCGATCGGTCGTAGGTTCGAACCCTACCTGTGGAGCCAATCTTTGGAGAAGTACTCAAGAGGCTGAAGAGGTGCCCCTGCTAAGGGCATAGGTCGCTTTACGCGGCGCGAGGGTTCAAATCCCTCCTTCTCCGCCATTTAAATGGCCCGTTGGTCAAGTGGTTAAGACACCGCCCTTTCACGGCGGTAACACGGGTTCGAATCCCGTACGGGTCATTTCCCTTTTTAATTCACATATTGGGCTATAGCCAAGCGGTAAGGCAGCGGGTTTTGGGTCCGCTATTCCTAGGTTCGAATCCTAGTAGCCCAGCCACTTATATTATTTCATTATTATTCTTCTTTCTAATAGCACGGTAGATATTTTCACTGCCTAAATATATTAAGAGCCATTAGCTCAGTCGGTAGAGCATCTGACTTTTAATCAGAGGGTCGGAGGTTCGATTCCTCCATGGCTCACCATTTTACAATATTTTTATATATTAATATGCGGTCATGGCGGAATCGGCAGACGCGCTAGGTTGAGGGCCTAGTGGGGGTAACCCCTTGGAGGTTCAAGTCCTCTTGGCCGCATTATTTTTAACCCTTGATTTAATTTTCACTTATGTTATTATGTTGGGTGTCGCTAAAAATCGAAGATTAGTTCGCTAGCTTCACAAACACAATAAAGTAGAAGTATAATAAACGGGAAGTAGCTCAGTTTGGTAGAGCACATGGTTTGGGACCATGGGGCCGCAGGTTCAAGTCCTGTCTTCCCGACATTCTCACGCAGTTGACGTTTGCGGGTGTAGTTTAGTGGTAAAACCTCAGCCTTCCAAGCTGATGTCGTGGGTTCGATTCCCATCACCCGCTCCAATTTAATGAAAATGGGCCTGTAGCTCAGTCCGGTTAGAGCGCACGCCTGATAAGCGTGAGGTCGGTGGTTCAAGTCCACCTAGGCCCACTTACACCTTCAATCTATTTGGAGGTGTTGACATTTTTCCAAGTTCACGTTATACTTTCAAAGTCGCTCCAAAGAGCGATGATTTGCACCTTGAAAACTGAACAAAACGAACCTGTATGTCAAGTTATAGAATCGAGATTAAACTTTTTTTGAGAGTTTGATCTTGGCTCAGGACGAACGCTGGCGGCGTGCCTAATACATGCAAGTCGAGCGCGGGAAGCAGATTGATTCCCTTTGGGGATGACATCTGTGGAACGAGCGGCGGATG